>Ga0075848_102_pt1 | contig 56585 bp, 67 predicted proteins | sample RifGroF1_FD_67920 | JGI IMG/M metagenome (GOLD analysis project Ga0075848, IMG submission 67920) | Microgenomates (Collierbacteria) bacterium GW2011_GWF1_44_12
GCCCATGTGTAGTCCTTATTTTTTATACTTCTGGTATTAACAGATCTGCCCAACATAACGTCTCCTCCAGCGATAAAGGTTATCATCTGGGAGGCGCTAGCGGTCCTTGGTTTATTATTAAGGGTTGGCTGTGAAATTATTTCCGGAAGTGGAGAGATCAACTTTGAGAAGGAACCGCTGCCGAGATAGGGAGTGACCAAGACGATGGCAATAAAAATGAGGAAGATTGGTTTCATCTCTCATTTTAGTGTACCTTTGAGAGTGCAGAATTTGCAAACATTTTCCTATGCAGAGGTGAAAGTCCGTAATTCTTAAGAGCATATAAATGTTCTCTGGTACCGTAACCAGAGTTGTTTGCCCAGTTGTATTGTGGATGTACTTTATGATATTCCGTCATGGCCAAGTCTCTTTCAACTTTCGCTAAAATGCTGGCAAGCATAATCTGTGGATACAGATCATCACCACGGACGACACTTTCCATTTTGGGATCGTCAAATCTGATATTGCCATCAATCAGATACTTATCCGCGGTCATTTTTAAGGTCAACCTGAGGAACACTTCTTTGTTTGCCCAGGTGATTCCTCTAGTGTTGATATCATCAACACCGATTGATTCCGTCAGATAAATTATCGGAAGACCCTCCCTTACCTCATAAATCTTCAGGCGTTGAATTTCAGTCATTTTTTTACTATCCCTGAGAGGAGCAGGTAGCAGAGAAACAATTTTTTTGGCTGACTTGAGAAAAATTACACCTCCCGCGACCAATGGCCCGGCGAGCGAGCCGCGTCCACATTCATCCAATCCACAAATTACCATGAGTGGATTATACAGATTCAAAAAGCGCCCCCACGGAGCGCTTCTTGAAATTTTTTGATAAAAAATTAACGTTTCGGAGATTGTTTCTTGGCGCGGGCACGTCCACCTTGGCCGGCTTTACGAGTTTCTTTCATACGAGGATCGCGAGTCAGAAGTCCCTTGGCTCTGAGCAATGCTTTGTATTTATCGGCGTCTATCTTGATAAGGGCACGGGCAATGCCGTGGACCATAGCGTCGGCTTGAGACATCATGCCTGAGCCTGCCACCTTAACACTACCGGTGTATTGACCGAGAGTTTCGGTGATGGCGAAAGGAAGCTGATAGATCTTCTTGAGTGTTTCACCCTTGAAATAGCCGGAAACCGGTTTTCCATTGACTACTAGTTCCTGCTTGCCTGGCCAAAGTCTGACGCGGGCAACGGCGGTTTTTCTTCTACCAACGGCAGAAATGTAGTCCTTGGGCATGGCGAGGACTCCTTTTTTTACCGGAACTGTCTTGACTGGTTTAACGGCGATCTTTGATTTTTTTGTGAGTTTTTGAGCCATAGTTTATTTTGTTTCTTTGTTTAATCCCAGTTCGACAGAGTAAGGATGAGTGGCGTCGGGGTAGACCTTGAGACGACGGAGGCGAGTCTGTTGGTGTTTATTCTTGGGAAGCATACCTTTGACTGCCTTTTCAATGACTTTGCGAGGATCTTTGGCGAGAAGTTGTTCGAAACTGAGCTCCTTGAGGCCACCGGGGAAACCGGAGTGAGAATAGTATTTTTTGTCGGTAACTTTTTTACCGGTAACGTGAATTTTGGCTGCGTTGATAGCAACGACGAAGTCACCATTGTCCAAGTGACCCCCCGAAAGAGGCTTTCCCTTACCAATGAGAAGTTGGGCGATTTCGGTAGAAACACGACCCAGGGTTTTACCATCAAGATCAACTAGGTGCCAAGAATGCTTAACGTCTGTGGGTTTTATAGTAAGAGTTTTCATAAGATTTATTTGGCTTTTTTAACTGACTTTTCTTTCTTGGCGGCCTTCTTATCTTCCTTCACAGGTTTGACAGTCTCTGGCATGGGAACAACCAACTTGAGAATGGCAAGTGCGGTTGCATCACCACGGCGGACTTCTGTCTTTTGGATAGTGGTGAAACCACTAGTCCTATCAGAAAGAGCCGGAGTAATGGTATCAACCAGTCTGTTCCCGGAAGCGGGGTTACCCAAGGTGGCGATGACATTGCGTCTTGAACTAAGAGTCCCCTGCTTGGCTTTGGTCACCAACTTGTCAAAGAGACGTTTGATGATCTTGGCTTTGGTCACGGTCGTAGTAAGGTAACCATTCTTGATAAGTTCTTTTAACTGATTCCTGAAAAGAGCTTTTCTGTGGTTCGCGTCACGATTTAGTTTTGGCAGACGAGATTGATGTTTTACAGCCATAGTAAGTATTACGCAATAGTAATGCCCTTCTCAGCGGCTTTTTCGACGACCTGAGCGGCAGATTTCTCACCAAGATTTTTCACCTTGTGGAGATCTGAAAGAGAGAGGGATTTGAGATCTGATAACTTGACAATATCGGCTTTTTTGAGAGCGTTCAGCACTCTAGTAGGAAGATCAAGATCATCGACATAACCTCCAGTTGCCAGAGTGGAAGCTTTGGGCTTGACCTCGATAAGATAGGCTTCTTCCGAGTTTACATATGCGGAATAATCAGTGAGAAGGCGAGAAGCTTCCTTGAAGGCGTCAAGTGGGGTTATGGATCCGTCGGTGACAAGTTGTAATTTGATCTTGTCGAAAGCGGTACTGCGGCCCACACGAGTGGCTTCGATGGTATAGCTTGCACTGATAACCGGAGAGAAAGAAGAATCCAGAGGGATGACGCCGATCTCTTCAGAGGTGTGTTCTTCAGCGGGCACGTAACCCATACCTCGGGCGACTGTGATAACGGCATTGATCTTGGCCTTGGGAGACGTGAGATGGCAAAGAACTTTGTCAGGATTAGTGACGGTGACGCCAGTGGGGCAATCTAGATCCGAAGCCTTGATTTCTTTTTCGCCTGAAACATGAAGTTTGACGTTTTTAATTTCGTCAGTATCGATGGCGAAATTAACGGTCTTGAGATTTAGGATGAGGTCCAAGATATCTTCCCTGAGACCGGAGAGAGTTGAAAATTGGTGAGGAACACCATCGACCTTAATGCTGGTAGCAGATCCGCCCTCGAGAGAAGTGAGGAGGATACGGCGAAGGGAGTTACCCAGGGTGTGACCGAAGTTTTGGGGAAGAGGTTCAATAATGATCTGAGCTGCGTTAACACCAGTATCTTTAGTGGTGACCTTAAAGTTTGGTTGTAACATTTTAGAATTTATACTAATTATTAAAATTTTTATCTTGAGTAGAACTCGATAATAAGATTCTCCTTGATGTCGGAACCGATTTCGTCACGAGTAGGAAGACGGTCAATTTTTCCAACAGTTGCTTTGCGGGATAACCACTTGGCGGGAAGATTCTTTTCGTTAAGGTTGTCAGCAACAAAGTTCATCTTAGCTCCCTCAGGAGTTAGAGATATTACTTCGCCGGGTTTGGTGAGGTAGCTGCAGATATCAACTTTTTTGTCATTAACTTTGAGATGACCGTGGGTAACAAGTTGACGGGCAAGAGAGCGGCTGATGGTGAATCCAAGGCGATAGACGACGTTGTCCAAGCGGGACTCGAGTGTCTGCATAAGAACTTCACCTGTATTTTGAGGTGACTTGAGAGACATAACGTAGTATCTGTGGAATTGGCCTTCGAGAATGCCGTAGAGACGTTTGGCTTTTTGTTTTTCTCTGAGTTGAATTCCGTAACCGGAGATACGTCCACGGGATCTCTTTTTTCCGTGCTGACCGGGAACCTGAGCGCCTCTTTTTTCAATGGGACATTTGGGGGTAAAACAGCGGGCACCCTTGAGATAGAGCTTAACGCCTTCACGGCGACAGAGTCTGCATTTGGGATCGATGTATTTTGCCATAGTGTATTTTTCTTAGTGTAAGTAAATGTTAGACTCTCCTGGTTTTTCTGGGACGGCAGCCATTGTGAGGGATAGGAGTGGTGTCGGCAAGAAGGTTAATATCGAGACCTGAGGTCTTTAGGACGCGGATAGAAGCGTCTTTACCGGGACCGGGTCCTTTAAGGAAGACTTCAAGAGTGTTGAGGCCCAGAGATTTGGCTTTGCGGAGGCCTTCTTCAACGATGGTGGTAGCAGCGAAAGGGGTTGAGCGCTTGGCGCCTTTGAAACCACAAGTTCCAGCCGAGCTCCAGCAAACGACGTTGCCTGTCATGTCAGTAAAAGAGACATAGGTGGTATTGAAGGTGGATTTGACGTACATCTTTCCCTGACCGCCTTTGAAATGAGCGGTTGAGGCCTTTTTGGTTTTTTTGATGGTTTTTTCTTTAGGTGCTGGCATGTTAGTTTATTTCTTGACTGGTGAAGTTTCTAGTTTGGCTGCAGCTTCTTTACTTAGGGCACCGATAGTCTTTCTCTTGCCTTTACGGGTTCGAGCATTAGTGCGTGTGCGTTGGCCGCGGACGGGAAGTCCCATGGTGTGACGGAGACCCCTATATGCCTGACTTCTTTTGAGAGTTTCGATGTTGTCACGGACCATTTTTCTTAGCTCACCCTCTGTTGGAACTGATTCAACAATAGCCTGGATGGTCTTAAGTTCGTCAGCGGTCAAGTTTTTAGTCTTGATGCTGGGATCCACTTTAGCCTGTTTAAGGATGTCTTTGGCGATCTTTTTTCCGACACCAAAGATATAGGTGAGGGATATATCGATTCTTTTTTCGTTTGGTACGTCTACTCCTGCAAGTCTTGGCATATATTCAATAAGTAATTAGCCCTGGCGCTGTTTATGGCGAGGGGTGGTGCAAATAACGAACACCTTACCGTGGCGTTTAATAATTTTGCAATTTTTGCATCTAGGGCGGACTGATGATTGAACCCGCATGCTTATATATTTAAGTGTTAGTAATTGATTTTGGACATTGGAAAACAGGAGAAGATGGATCAGCTCTGACGGAATACAATCCTGCCTTTGGTGGTGTCGTATGGGCTCATATCGAGCTTAACTTTGTCACCCGGCATGACTTTTATGCGATATAGACGCATTTTTCCGGCGAGATGGGCCAAGATTTCTCTGCCATCTTCGAGGGTTACCCTGAATTGTGTGTTTGGTAAGGCCTCGGAGACGACTCCGTTTACCTCAGTCATCTGGTTTTTAGCCATATTAAGTTGTGCAAGTGGTATTGTACCAGAGACAGGCTCAAATTGCCAGTTAGCCCTGGGCACGACCACGTAGGGGATATTGTACATCAATTATGTGAGGAATGTACACCAATCTCTAGTTTGCCTGGGTGAGAATTATGGGGCCGTCTTGGCTGATATAGACTGTTTCCTCAAACATGCCTGTGACCGAGCCATCCTGGGTAGAAAGAGTCCAGCCATCGCTATCCTCAACCAGGCTAGGTCGCCCCATGGCATACATTATCTCGATGGCAATGGTCTGGTTTTCATGAAGAATGTTTTTCTTGGTGTGAGGGTCCGCGAAGCAGGGAATGTACGGTTCCATGTGGAGTTCTTTGCCTATACCGTGGCCAGTCAGGTCTCTGATGACCGAATATCCGGCAGGCTCAACCGTGTCCTGCATAGCCAAGCTAATATCGAAGATCGTGTTCCCAGGGCGGGCCGCCACAATGGCACGGGAGAGGGCTAGCTGGCCGATCTTAAGGAATTCAGTAGTTTTGTTATCAACAGGCTCAACTTGAATCGTTAGAGATGAATCGAGGTGATAACCATTATGGAATAACCCCATGTCTACCTTGACAACATCTCCGGATTTAAAGGGAATGTCATTGGGAATGCCATGAACCATTCCTGAGTTGACGTTGATACAAGTGGCATTGAAGTATCCTGGAACCATTTTAAAAGAAGGTCTATCACCGCCTTTGACGATAAGATCATCAATCACTTGGTCGATTTCCCGTGGAGTGACTCCGGCTTTTATTTTCGAGGAGATGAGGGACTTGATGTGCCCTAAGCGTTTACCGCCCTCAACCATGGCGGTGAGTTTGTTCATGAGACATATTTTACATCTTCGAGCTTGCTGACGATATCCCGAAAAACCGTATCGATGTCCGGGGTACCATTAACCTCGATGACTTTGCCTTGCTGGCGATAGAAGTCTATGACGGGAACTGTTTCATTCTGATAGAGCTCAAGGCGTTTTTGCATGGCTTCGTCGTTGTCATCAGTGCGATGCTCGATTTCAGCCCGTTTACGCATTCTGTTAAGGCTTTCCTCATGTGAAAGGGTGAGCAGGACAACCTTATCCAGCTTAACCCCCACTCTCTTAAAAACTTTTTCCAGCTCCTGGGCTTGAAATAGATTTCTGGGGGTGCCGTCAAGAATGAAACCATTTTTTTGATTGAGTGGAGTCTTTTCAAGAACAGAAAAAAGTTCGGAGTCAGATATCAGTTCACCGGTGTTGATTTTTTCCTGGAGTGCCCTGCCGAAGGGGCTGTTTGACGCAACCTCCTGCCTGATCAGTTCTCCGGTCGAAATGTGATTGAGATTGTATTTATCGGCCAACAGTTTGGCTTGAGTGCCCTTGCCCGACCCTTGAGGTCCCAATATTATTAAGTTCATCTTTAACTTAAAAACTTTTCGTAGTGGTGCATGTAGAGTTGCGAGTTGATCGACTTCAGAATTTCCAGGACTACCGAAACAACGATAAGAACCCCGGTACCACCAATGGCTAGCGCGGACACTCCAGTGATGCCGGAAACAATGGCCGGCATGACGGCGACCAGTCCGAGGAAAAATGCGCCGACAAGAGTGATGCGGTTAAGAACAAAATTAAGGTACTTGATCGTATCAGGACCGGGACGGACTCCAGGAATGAAGCTGCCCGACTGTCTGAGGTCTTTAGCGATTTTTTCCGGATTAAAGACAACTGCGGTGTAAAAGTAGGTAAAGGCAACGACGAAGAAGAAGTAAAGTGCATTGTATAAGAAACTATTGGGGTTGAGTGAGTTGCTGAGATTGGTAGCAAGTTGAGCCAGTTGAGGTTGCTGAACACCCGATAGAACCCGAGCGAGAAGTCCGGGAATCATCATGAAAGAAACTGCGAAGATGATCGGAATGACACCGGCTTGGTTCAATCTGAGGGGGAGATGGTTTTTGACGGCAGCTGTGTAGGAGGTGAGCCCTCTTCTAGCCGACTGAATGGGAACTTCTCTGGTGGCTTCACTAGCGCGGACAATGGCGTAAATGACAGCAAGAGAGGCAGCAAGAAAGATGCCGTACTGGATAAACATGGATTGATCGGCTGTGGTAAATAATTGGACGGCGGTGACGGGCAGACGGCTAATAATGCCGACAAAGATCAGTAAGCTAATCCCATTACCAAGGCCGTAGTCATTAAGTTGTTCTCCCAACCAGACCATAAGAGCAGTGCCAGCCGAGAGGGTAAAGACTATGCTAGCCAATTGAAGAGGATCGGAGGTGGTAGTGAGTCCCTGACGAGAAAGTAAGAAGAGTAGACCGACGGCTTGCATAAAACAGAGAGGAACAGTGAGAAGTCTGGTGTACTGGTTGATCTTCTGACGACCGTAGTCCCCTTCTTTCTGGAGTTCTTCGATTTTGGGAATAACCATACCCAACATTTGGATAATGATGGAGGCGTTGATGTATGGGTTCAACCCTAGGGCCATGATGGAAAAATTGCCCAAGGTTCCACCGGAAAAGACGTCCAAAAGTGAGAGGAAGGCAGATTGATCGAAAATATTTTTTAAGGAAGCAAGGTTGATCCCCGGGGCTGGGATGTGGGCAACGAAACGGATAATAGCGATAATAAGAGCCGTAAAGATAAGACGGTTTCGAAGATCCTTAATCTTCAGAAGTCCGCGAAAAGGAGCTAATAAATTTTCCATGTGTTTATATTCTAGCAGGGAATTATGCGTACAGTCGGTCTTGATTACAGATTTTGGCCCCTACATTCCCAGAGGTCTGTTATCCCGTCTCTGTTGTAATCGTATGTGACCCATGCTATCGGGCAGTAAAAGTATTTACCACTTTCATTAGTGACGCATTTATACCCATTCCTGACCTTCTCGGGGGTAACGTAGGAAACAAGACTACTATTAGGACAGGTGGTCGTGGACCAATCTGAAACGGTAGGAACTGTCTTTGTGGGAGTAGGAGCATCTTTGCTCTTAACAAATGAACAGATCGGGATATTGGTGGACTTACCGGTCTTGGAGTCCTTGCGTTTCTCCGTCCTTGTCTTTTCGCAAATTCCGCCCCCAATCCTATCGCCTACTGAGGCATTCTTACATTTGCTGTCGGATTTGGCTGGGTGGCAACTTTTTGATGCAGCTGAAGAACTAATGTCGAGAGATGGGGAGGTAAAAGCGACTATGGCAGCCGAAAGACCGAGAACCAATAATGCTACCGGGAGAAACCTTTTAAGGTTAAGTTTGCTGACCGAAAAGCTCTTTTTCTTGGACATAATAAAAATATACCATATCGACCGTTGTCTTTAAATACAAAAAAGCGGCAATGAGCCGCTCCTTTGTACTGCTATATTTTTTGTATTATTTGGCGAATGAATATTTTCCTCCGGCTTTCTCAATGAGTTTGACAGCTCCTGCAGTGGCCAAGACGGCAATCTCCAGAGGCTTTTCAATCTTGCCAGTGGCAACGATCTTGAAACCTCTTTTGGATTCTTTCTCGTTGAGTTTCAGACTTTCCGAAAGAAGTTTGGCATCAACAACGGTGTTATCGGCAAACTTGCTCAAGAAATCAAGATTAACGACAATGGGCTGAGAGTATATGGACTGGAAACGGTGCTTACCTTTGATGAAAGGGGTACGTCTAACGATTGGAAGCTGTCCACCTTCAAACCAGGCTGGGATGGTACCACGGGTCTTCTGGCCCTTTTGACCACGACCGACAGTGTGACCGCCAACTCCGGAACCAAAACCGCGACCAAGGCGTTTTTTGCTCTTAAGGGTAGATTTGGGTAAACTTGCAAGTAACATAGTCTTTATTTAATTTTGAGCAACTTGTATTTTTTGTCGAGAAGCTCGATGTGCTTAAGGGCTTTGAAGGTAGCGCGGGCATTGGTGGTCTTGTTGTTCGATCCGAGGGATTTACAGACGATGTCGGTAATACCAGCGGCTTCGACGACTGCGCGAACGGCAGAACCGGCAATGATACCAGTACCCTTGGGAGCGGGTCTAAGAAGAACTTCTGCGGCGCCAAATTTGGATTTGGTTTCGTAGGGAATAGTGCCTTCTTTGATAGGAACCATGACCAGGTCACGATTACCAAGGCGGATGGACTTCTTGATGGCATCGGCGACGTTAGGGGCTTTGGCGAGACCAAGACCGACCTTACCTTTTTTGTCTCCAGTAACAACGAGAGCGGAAAAGGCCACCTGACTACCACCTTGAGTTTTCTTGCTGACACGACGGATTTGAAGTACCTGCTCAAAACCTTCCGGTTGAGGGCGAGGACTATTTCGGTTGGGGGTTTGTGAATAAGCCATATTTTTTAGAATTTAATTCCTGATTGACGAACGGCTTCCGCAAGAGCCTTGACGCGGCCATGAAATCTGTATGATCCGCGATCAAAGACGACCTCGGTAACTTTTTTCTCCTTGGCCAGTTCGGCTATTTTTGTACCGACCTGAGTGGCGATTTCAACGTTAGTGCCTTTGGCATCTTTGATTGACTGAGATGAGAAACCGGCCAAAACTTTGCCTGTTTTTTCGATGATCTGAGCAGAAATGTGTTGATTCGAACGAGAAACTACGAGCCTGGGTTTGAGCGACACTGCGAGAAGTGACCTTCTAATGCGATGCTGCCTCTTGATTTTAGGGGTAAGATTTTTTTCTATCATATTCTTTTAGGCGGCTGATTTAGTGGCGGTCTTGCCCTGTTTCTTGATAACCACTTCGTCTGTGTAACGGATGCCCTTGCCCTTGTAAGGCTCAGGTTTCTTGATGGCTCTGATGTTAGCAGCTACTTGTCCGACCAATTGTTTGTCGATGCCGGAGATGTTGATCTTATCCTGGCCTTCAACAACCACACTGACTCCGTCTACTTTTTTGAAGATGACGGGATGGCTGTAACCAACAGAAAGAGAGATACCTTCGGGGTGAGCGGCAACACGATATCCTGTACCAACCAGTTGGAGTTGTTTGCTAAATCCGTCCACGACTCCGGTGGCGGCGTTTTGGGCGAGGCGGCGGATTAGTCCATGTAAAGCTTTGACTGCTGGGATTTCGGAGGTGCGGACAAAGTTTAAGACGTTATCTTTTTCCTCAACCTTGATGGTTTCGGGAAGGGTGACTTCCAGAGAACCTTTGGGGCCAGTGAATTTTAGAATCCCATCAACCTTCTCGTATTTTACCGAGTCTGGCAGGTGAAGGGGTTTGCGTCCTATGCGGCTCATATAATTTTTTTAAATAATGGTGTTTACCAAACTTGACAAATAATTTCTCCTCCGAGGTGGTTCTTCGAGGCTTGCTTACCGGCCATAAGGCCTTTAGAAGTGGAAACGATGGTAAGACCAGCTCCGGAAAGAGTAAGGGGGATCTCGTTGTAGGCTTTGTGAATTCTGACACTGGGCTTACTGACTCTCTTAATGCCGGCGATAGCAGGGAGATCTTTTTCGAAGTAACGGAGAGTAACGGTCAATTTTGAGACCGGTTTCTCTTCGATAACTGTAAAGTCAGAGACAAAACCTGCTTCTTTGAGAATCTTGACGATCTCAAGGCGGGTCTTCGAGACGTTGACAGTGATGGTTTCCCTCTTTGCGAGGTAACCGTTTCTTATAGCAGTAAGGAAGTCGGCGATAGTATCCATATTATTTGCTCATTTTGTAAACTCCGGGGAGTTCACCTTTGTGGACTAATTTTCTAAAACAGTGACGGCAGATGCCAAAGAGACGAATATATCCCCTGGGACGACCGCAAAGTTTGCAGCGATTGTGGTCTCGGGTCGAATGACCTTTGAGCTTTTTTGTTTTAGCGATTTTGCTTGTTTTAGCCACGATAGTTTGGTTTTAGTAATTTAGGCTGTCTTTGTAAAAGGCATTCCAAGAGAGGTGAGAAGCTTTTCGGCCTGAGCGGAATCATCAGCAGAAGTGGAAATTGTCATTTCTAGCCCTTGAATCCTGCCAATTTTATCATATTCGATCTCAGGGAACACGATCTGTTCGGAAAGTCCGAGAGTATAGTTGCCGTTTTTGTCGAAGGTGGTGCGGGAGACTCCCTGGAAATCTTTGATACGAGGAAGAACTATGCCAATCAATTTCTGGAAAAAATCATACATGCGGTCTCCCCTGAGAGTGGTTTTCAGACCGACAACATCACCCTCTCTTAGATTGAAAGCGGCGATGGACTTCTTAGAGCGGGTTTCCATAGGTGTTTGTCCGGTAATGGTGGAAAGCCAACCCTTGGTCTTGTCTAAGAATTCCTTGTCCGTCTTAAAGTCTTTGGAGCTGGTATTGACGGTGATCTTAACCATCTTAGGAACAGCTTCAATGCTCTTGAGTCCAAGCTCTTTTTGAAGAGCGGGGCGGATTTCTTTCTGGTATTGGTCTTTTAGTGTTTGGGTCATTTGCTTTTCTTAGTGGTAGTAGTGGCGTTTATAACCTGGCGGCAGCGATGACAGACTCTGACCTTGGGTTCCTGGGAGGCATCAAAGCCAACTCTGGTAGGTTTGCCACATGATGGACAGACAAGGGCAACGCTGGCAACTGAGAGTGCACGAGGTAGAGTGAGGATCTGACCGGCTTCATTACCCTTGGGTTTGATGTGTTTCTTATAGAGGTTAATACCTTCGACGAGTACTTTGTGTGCTTTTGGATCGACCTCAAGGACCTTACCGGTCCGACCTTTGTCCTTACCAGCAGTAACTTGAATGGTGTCGTTGACTTTAAACTTGTACATATTCTTTTATTTTTATATGACCTCGGGAGCAAGAGAGGCTATCTTGGCGAAACCAGCTTCTTTTACCTCGCGGGCAACTGGTCCAAAAATACGGGTTCCAAGAGGTTGCTTTGAGCTAATGGAGTCAATAATAACGGCGGCGTTGTCATCGAATCTGACATAAGTACCATCCGGACGGCGTGTTTCTTTGCGAGTACGGACAATAACGGCTTTGACCACCTGTTTGTCCTTGACCGCTCCGTTGGTATCGGCACCTTCGACAGCGGCTGTGACGATATCACCGATGTGACCGAATCTGCGGCGAGAACCTCCATGAACCAAAATCACTTTAATAAGCTTGGCTCCTGAATTGTCGGCAATGTTAAGTACGGATCTTAGCTGGATCATAGGACTTTAGTGATTTGCCAGGCTTTGTTTTTGCTAATGGGTTTGGTCTCTTCCATAAGAACGGTATCGCCGGCTTTGGCACCGATCTCGTTGTGGGCAAGGTATGATTTGGTGACTTTTGAGCGTTTTAGGTATTTGGGGTGAACTTTGAACCTGGTAACGATCACGGTCGCACTCTTGGTCATTTTGTCACTCTTGACTACGCCTTGTAGATGTTTCTTCATAGACTTTTTGATTTAGTTAGCAACTGAGCAATTTCTTTTTTAAGCTTTTTATGAGCATTGGTGTTTTTTTCCTGCCCGGCTTTTATGGATAGCTTAACCGAGACCAATTTGGTCTTAAGTTCAGCCAGATTTGTTTGGAGATCGCTTTTAGTCATTGTTTTTTTCGATAAATTTGGTTTTAACAGAAAGCTTGTGACTGGCGAGGCGGATAGCTTCGGAGGCGATTTCACGAGATACTCCGGAGATTTCCATGAGGATCTGGCCGGGTTTGACTACGGCAACGTAACCTGAGATATCGGCTTTTCCGGAACCCATACGAGCACCAGCAACTTTGTTGGTGATAGGTTTGTGGGGGAAGACTCTGAGGAAGAATTTACCTACACGCTTGGTGTGGTGAGTGATGGTACGCCTGGCCGACTTACCTACACGCTTGGTGTGGTGAGTGATGGTACGCCTGGCCGACTCAATTTCGGCAGCAGAGAGCCAACCACATTCCTGGGTTTTGATACCGAAGTCTCCGTAGGAAAGAGTATTGCTTCGGGTGGCAATTCCGGACATTGTGCCTCGGAACTCTTTTCTATATTTTCGTCTTGCGGGTTGTAGCATGTTAGTAATTTATTTAGCTAATACGTCTCCGGTGTAGATCCAGACTTTGACACCAACATATCCGGACCTTGTCAGTGCAGGGAGTTCGGCATAATCTATATTGGCTCTTAAAGTTTGGGTGGGAACGCGACCTTGCTTAAAAGACTCTTGTCTGGCAATTTCTGCTCCGTCAATCCTTCCGGAAAACATTATTTTAACACCTTTTGCCCCTGCAGCCATGACTTTCTCAATTGCCTGGTTGGCAGCGCGGCGGAAAGGATAGCGGTGAGCGAGTTGGTTGGCAAGGCGATCGGCGATGATGGCGGAGCTGAGATCGGGGATCTTGATCTCCATGGGGTGAAGGTTGACCTTGATGGCGCTCTTGGTCTTATATATACCGAGAAGTTTTTCAACTTCTTTTTTGAGAGCTTCAAGGGAAGACCCTCCACGGCCGATAACAACACCGGGACGGGAAACGTACATGAAGATGTCGACTGTGTTGATAGAACGCTTGATCTCAATAGTGGTGATGCCGGCAAGCTTCAGTTTTTCCTCCAAGAACCTGCGGATCTTGTTATCCTCAATGACAAATTTGGAATAGTTTTGCTCTGTGGCAAACCAAACCGATTTTGTCGGGAATATGACTCCGGTACGGAAGCTGGTAGGATGGACTTTTTTACCCATGTTTATTTAGTTTTCTTAGTTGTTTTAACAGCCTTAGTTTTGGCAGCTACCTTTGGCTCTTCAACTTTCTCTGCTTTGGGAGCAGCGACTTTGGGAGCCTGGATGGCGGGAGCTTCTTGAATTCTAAGGTTCAGAGTAAGGTGGGAGGCGATGCGCTCGTAAGGCTTGGTGCGACCACGACCACCGATGTGAGCGCGTTTGAGTGTGCGGCCCTTGGTGGCGAAGGCAGAATCAATGACCAATGAGTCTGGAGAGGCCGAGTGAAGAGAAACAGCATTGCCGATAGCTTGTTTGATGAGCTTGGCGACCGGATCTGCAGCTCTTTGGGGAGTGAGGGTCAGTTGTTTGAGTACCAGAGTGGCACGACGGCCGACGATTGCCTCGAGAAGCAAGTTAGCTTTTCTGGGAGAAACCAGAACGTGTTGGGCGCGAGCAACGATGATTGTAGGATTAGTTTTAGCCATATTATTTTAGGTCTTGCTTAGAAGTCTCTTAACCATACGTCCGTGGCCACGGAAGGTACGAGTGGGAGAGAATTCACCCAAGCGGTGACCAACCATGTCTTCGGTAACAAAAACTTCTTTAAATATCTTGCCGTTGTGAACAAGGAAGGTGTAGCCGACGAATTCAGGAGGAATCTGGCTATTTCTGGCCCAGGTCTTGATACCTTCTTTTTTTCCGGCAGCCTTAAGACGCTCAACTTTTTGGATGAGCCTCTCGTTTACGTATGGTCCTTTTTTAGAGCTTCTAGACATATTGATTTATTTATTTTTTGCCACGACGTTTGATAATGAGGTGGTTGCTGTGTTTCTTTTTATTTCTGGTGCGGACACCCATGACGCGTTTACCGTAGACAGATTTAGGCGATTTGAGACCGATTCCGGATCTTCCTTCACCTCCACCGTGTGGATGAGAGCGGGGATCCTGGGCGACACCACGAACGGTTGGGCGGCGGCCCATGTGTCTGGCACGACCGGCTGAACCAATTTGTTCTTCTTTGTGATGTTCCTGTCCAAGAGCACCGACGGTAGCCTTGGCGGCGGGATTGAAAGAGCGGATCTCACCAGACGGGAGTTTGACCAAAATTTTATCCTCTTCTTTAGATTGGACGACGGCGAAGTTACCGGCCGAACGAACCATTTGAGCGCCTTTACCCGGCATGATTTCTAAGTTGTGGATCTGGACACCAATGGGGATGTTCCTTAAGGGAAGGCAGTTACCCGGTTTGATTTCGGCGGCTTCGGAAGATTGGATAAGATCACCAATCTTGAGTCCCTGAGGAGCAAGGATGTAGTCTTTGAGTCCATTCTGGTATGCAAGAAGAGCTATCTCGACTGTGCGGTTTGGATCGTACTGAATGGAAATGACTTTGGCAGGAACCGAGGTGTTTCGTTTCCAATCGATGTGTCTTAACTGTCTCTTTTCGCGGCCACCCTGGTGACGGACTGTGATCTTTCCGGAGGAGTTCCTACCAGAAGACTTGGGGTTAATTCGTTTTAGACGTTTTGGTACTGCGACTTTCATATGTTTTTATGAATTGAGAGCGGAGAAGATCTCGATCTTCTGACCTTTCTTGATTTGAACTATGGCTTTCTTGGTAACCGGAAGGTTGACATATTTACCCGTTTTCATAGAGCGGACGGTGCGAGAGGCTTTTTTGACGGTGCTGACATTAAGAACATCAACTTTGAAAAGGTCTTTGACGGCCTGCTTGATCTGGTTTTTGTTGGCTTGAGGGTCAACTCTGAATACATACTTGTCCAGAGCTGCCAATCCGTAGCTCTTTTCAGTAATGACAGGTTTAATAATGGTATTTTGATGAATAAGTGGAGTAGACATATTATTTAGTGGTTGCTTTCTTAACTAGGCTGACCTTTTTACCCAAGTAGTCAAGAGCTGTGGCGGTGAGGATGACCTTACCGCTTTGGGCGACTTTGTAAGCGTTCAGACGATTAGCTGCAAGAAGAGTGAGTCCTTTGACGTTACTGAGGGATTTGAGTAGCTCTGGAGTGTCTCCGAAATGAACCAGAGAGGTTTTCTGCTTGTCATAACCTTCAGGAAGGAGCTTGATGGCCTTCTTGGTGGATTTGTCTTTGAGTTCTTTGCTATCCAAAAGAGAAAGTCTGGTGGGACCGAAGACAACACCACCTCCAACGAAGATGGGAGCCGACTTGGCGCCGTGACGGGCGTTACCAGTACCTTTTTGTTTGTAGATCTTGCGAGTGGAAGCAGTGACTTCTCCACGAGTTTTTACCTTGGCAACTCCACGGTGAGAGTTAGCTTGGTAGATGTAAATGGCTTGAGAAATCAAAGAAGGAGAGACTTCGACATTGAAGACACTAAAATCAGGAGCAGTTGTAGTAGTGGCGGTGGTTTTTTTGGTAGGCATGAGTGTTAGGCTTTTTTGGTAACGGTTAAACGCACGAGCGTGCCTCTGGAACCAGGAAGGGGTCCTGTGACGGCCAGTTTTCCGGTGGCGGCATCAAATGAGTGAATGGTCAAGTTACTGATATAGATATTTTCTGAACCCATATGACCGGGCATTTTTTTACCTTTAAGAACGCGACCAGGAGTAGTACCTCTGCCGATAGAACCTGGGGCACGAGCTCTGTCTGACTGACCGTGAGTGCGGGGACCACCGTGGAAACCGTAGCGTTTCATAACACCGGCAGTGCCTTTTCCTTTGGAAACAGAAGTGACTGAAACGGTCGATCCGACGGTTAAAACCTCGGCCAAGTTAATTTCTGATTTGGCTTCGGCTGTTTCTTCGGTGCGAACTTCACGAATATTCTTAGGGGTAAAGTCTAGACCAACCTTTTTAAGGAAGTTGGCTAAGGGCTTGTTAGCAGTCTTTTTACGGGAATCAACACCAAGTATTTGGGCGGTGTAACCGTCTTTTTCTTGTGTTTTATTGCCAAGAACCACATGACGACCTACCGTAAGCACGGTAAGAGGAACTCTTTTACCTTCGGCGAAGGTTTGAGTCATGTCTGTCTTGACTGCGTATATTTTATTAATCATGTTTTTTCAGAAAAACGTCCCCGGATTTCCGGGGGACCCGAAAATCAGAATTGGAGTTTTGTTTTAGTAATTTAATGTTTGCATAGCGCGACCTACATTTTGATCTCAATGCCGACACCGGCAGGTAGATCCAAATGCTGGAGGGAGTCAATGGTTTTATTAGTAGGAGAAACTATATCGATGAGTCTCTTGTGAGTGAGAACAGCGTACTGTTCACGGGAGTCCTTGTCGGTGTGAGGTGAAGCGAGAACGACAATGGTCTTTTTCTTGGTGGGCAGAGGTACAGGACCAACCACGTTGGCTCCAGAGACTAGCGCGGCTTGAATGATTTTCTTGGCCGCCTCGTCAATGACGCGGTGATCAAATGACTTTAATTTAACACGAATACGTGGTTGGTCCTGCATATGAAGTTTTTACAAAGTGCTAATTTTTTGAGACTTGGTTAGTCTTAGGCGATGATCTTGGTAATTACACCGGCACCGACGGTCAGACCACCTTCGCGGATAGCGAAGCGTTGGCCATCTTCCATGGCGATGGGGGCGATAAGTTCGACAGACATCTTGGCGTTGTCACCAGGCATGATCATCTCTACACCTTCGGGGAGTTTTACCTCACCGGTAACATCAGTGGTGCGGATAAAGAACTGAGGTTTGTATCCTGTGAAAAGAGGAGTGTGGCGACCACCTTCATCTTTACCGAGGATGTAACCTTCAGCTTCGAATTTGGTGTGAGGAGTGATCGAGTTGGCCTTGGCTAATACCTGTCCTCTTTGAACATCGTCTTTTTCAATACCACGAAGGAGAAGACCGACGTTGTCACCAGCCTGACCCTGTTCGAGCTGTTGGTGGAACATTTCTACACCGGTAACAACTGATTTGGCGGTAGCTTTAAGACCAACGATCTCAATTTCGTCACCGATCTTGACTATACCTCTCTCGATACGACCAGTTACGACTGTTCCACGACCCTTGATCGAGAAAACGTCTTCAACGGGCATGAGGAAGGGTTTGTCGAGGTCACGGACCGGATCTGGGATCCATTCGTCAACTGTGTCCATGAGCTTCATAATGCCTTCTTGAGCGGCTTTGTCGCCTTCAAGGGCCTTAAGAGCGGAAACACGGATGATAGGAGTATCTTCTTCGAACTTGTATTTCTTGAGAAGTTCACGGATTTCCATTTCGACCAACTCGAGAAGTTCGGGGTCGGAAACGGCATCGACTTTGTTCAAGGCAACTACGATACGAGGAACGTTGACCTGGTGAGCAAGAAGAAGATGCTCTTTGGTCTGGGGCATAGGACCGTCAGTGGCAGCAACGACCAAGATAGCACCGTCCATCTGAGCGGCACCGGTAATCATGTTCTTGATGTAGTCACGGTGACCAGGACAGTCAATGTGAGCGTAGTGGCGTTTTTTGGTCTCGTAAGGGACGTGAGAGATTTGAATCGTAACACCACGAGCTCTCTCTTCGGGAGAGGAGTCGATTTTGTCGAATGCGAGGGCCTCGGCTAATCCTTGAGATGCAAGGGTGGTGGTAATAGCGGCAGTAAGAGTGGTCTTACCGTGGTCGACGTGACCAATGGTACCGATATTTACGTGAGGCTTTGTGCGAGAAAATGTAGCCATATTTGTTTAATTATTATTTAATTACTAATTTTATTTTTAGCGTTTGCGATTATATCAGATTTTAAGCTAGTTGGCAGGAGTTTTCAACAACTTGGCAGCAAAACTCTGGGGAAGCTCTTGATAATGTGAGGGCTCCATGTAATAGCTGGCGCGTCCGGCGGTAAGCGATCTGATTGCGGTAGCGTAAGCGGAAAGCTCAGATAGAGGAACCTGGGCGGTGATAACACGGGCATTACCTCTTTGAGCGGTACCGGCGATTTGAGCGCGTCTGGCGGAAAGATCTCCGATAATGTCACCCATGTTGCCTTCAGGAGTGGTGACTTCCACTTTCATGATAGGCTCGAGGATCACGGGACCGGCTTTCTTGACAGCATCCTGGAGAGCCATTGAACCGGCAATTTTAAATGACATTTCTGAAGAGTCAACTTCATGGAAAGAACCGTCGACGACTGCAACATCGAGATCAACCATTTGGAAACCGGCGATGATACCGTTGTCGAGAGCTTCTCGAACACCCTTTTCGATAGGACCAATGAATTCACGAGGAATGGAACCACCGACGATCTTGTTGGTGAAGGTAAATCCTTCGCCGCGGGCTTTGGGGGTAACGATGAGAATAGCGTGTCCGTATTGACCGCGACCTCCGGACTGGCGGATATATTTACCTTCTCCGCGAGCTTCTTTGGTAACAGTTTCACGATAAGCGACCTGGGGAGCACCAGTGGTGGCTTCGACCTTAAATTCTCGTTTCAGACGATCAACTAAGATTTCGAGGTGGAGTTCTCCCATACCGGCGATGACTGTCTGGCCGGTTTCGTGATCAGTTTTGATTTTAAAGGTTGGATCTTCTTCAGCAAGGCGACCAAGGGCGATGTCTAGTTTTTCCTGGTCGGCTTTTGTTTTAGGCTCGATAGCAAGGGAGATAACCGGGTCCGGGAAGTTGATCGACTCGAGAATGATGGGCTTAGTCTCTTCACAAAGGGTGTCACCGGTCTTGGTGGCTTTCAGTCCAACTACACCGACGATTTCTCCGGCACCTGCTTGAGGGATTTCTTCTCTGGAGTTGGCATGCATGAGCATCAGGCGACCAACGCGCTCACGTTCATCTTTGCCCGGGTTGTAGATATATGAACCGGAAACGATCTTTCCCGAGTAGATGCGAACATAGGTAAGCTTACCAACATGAGGATCGGCTTGGATTTTGAAAGCCAGTCCTGCAAAAGGTTCTGCCGGATCGGGTTTTCTGATCTCTTCTTCCTGAGTCTTGGGATTGAGGCCGCGAGTAACGTCTTTGTCGAGAGGTGAGGGAAGGAAATCGACAACAGCATCGAGGAGTGGCTGGACACCTTTGTTCCTAAGTGAGGATCCGGGAAAGACGGGAACAATTTCATTCTTGATGGTGGCCTGACGAAGAGCATCTTTCAGCTCTTTCATGGTCGGCTCTTCACCGGCAAAGAATTTGTCCATCAATTTTTCTTCGGTCTCAACGATAGCTTCAATGAGCTGGGCTCTTTCGGCTTCACACAAATCTTTCATGTCTTCAGGAAAACCTTCCAAAACATCATAGTGAGCACCGGTCTCATCACCTCTCCAGATCAGTTGCTTGCGTTCCAGTAACAGGACGATACCTTTGAATGTGTTTTCAACTCCGATAGGCAAGGCCATGGTAGCGGTTTTAGCTCCGAGTTTATTGTGGACATCATCGAGGGTGGCTTGGAAATCGGCTCCCAAAACGTCCATTTTGTTTACAAGGGCGATGCGGGGAACTTTATATTTGTCTGCTTGGCGCCAAACAGTTTCGGTTTGTGATTGAACGCCTGATCCTGCATCGAGAACGATGATGCCACCGTCGAGCACACGGAGGGAGCGCTCAACTTCGGCAGTAAAATCAACGTGTCCGGGAGTGTCAATGATGTTGAAACGGCAAGTTTCTTTGATGTTTGTATCTTCAAGGGCGGGTGTCCAGAAAGTGGTGGTAGCAGCAGAGACGATAGTGATACCACGCTCTCTTTCCTGGTCCATCCAGTCCATCTGAGTGTCACCTTCATCGATGTCACCAATTTTGTAGGTCTTACCGGTATAGAACAGAATTCGTTCAGTGGTGGTGGTTTTCCCTGCATCAATGTGCGCAATGACACCGATGTTTCTTACCTTGTCCAAGGGAACGGTTTTTTGTGCTGCAGCCATGTTTTTTTATGTTTTATGTCTTTGTAACTCTTTGGCGAAAGAAACCTGCCCAGTGAAGGACAGAGTTCAAACAGAGCTAATTTTATCACAGATGTGCCTATTTTTGTTAGACGGATGGAAGTTGCCGAGGAATGGTTGTTGGGATATAAAGAAAGCTCCCCGGATAAAGGGAGCTTAACGGCTCAGGAAGATGATTTTAAAATTCGGTCGCCTGAGATAGAGAAAGTGCCGATGATCAAGATGCGGATCAACCAGGCAAGAACAGCCACTACGATGGGGATGATTCTGAGCATATCGGGGCCAGCCCCCAGACTGGGGTGGTTCAAAATGGCGATGGAAATTCCCCACCAGGTAATCATGGCGTTCATAGTGGCAGCCAATAGCCATGCGCCGAGCAGGTACCAGATTGCATCCGAATCATCAGTGCCTGTCTGAGGAATAAATAACCGAGCGAGGCCGGCAAAATCAATTCCACAGAAGGCAATCGCGAGAATAGTTGCCCAGCGGAGGTCAAAAAAGCTTAAATTGCCAAGCAGGTCGGTTAAGGCATAATCAGTAACGGAGTAATTGAAGACTTCAAAAGCCAGAAGAGAGAAAATGAGGACAAACCCGAAGAGAAGTGGTGAATTTAGTTTCACTAAAACCTCCAATGTTATGGTGCACACCAAAAGGTGTTTTGTATAGGATATATTTTACGCTCCATCCAAAGGCATGTCAATGATATAGGATGAATCACGGCCGGTAAACTTCGTCATGGGTACCAATATGGATGAGGACAATCTCGTCACCTTTGATGTCAAAGATGATTCTGGTGGCCATGTCTATAGAGATGGACCACTCGGAATTGTTTCCCAGCTTGTGAGTACGCAAAGAGGGGTGATCGGGGTCGGAGAGTAATTCCTTTAGGGATTTTATAAGCTTTTCTTTTAGCTCTGGATGAGACGAAACAAAATTCTTTATATCATCTTCAAAGTTGGGGGTTATCACCAAGCGGTACATGTTAAAAAGTGGTGAAGTATTGGTCAATTTGTTCCGGGGTAGAGATGACCTTATTTTCAATTTTAGCTTGTGAAAAAATTTCTTTCAGGTTTGCATCGGATACACCCGGGGAGTAATGCAAGGTCTGGAGTCCAAAATCCCTGGCCGATTCGATAATATCCGACCGGTCATCGATGAGCAGAACTTCATTTATTTGGAGACCAGTAGTGATTGATCGTGCCTGAGAAAAGGCCTCATTCCAAAATTCCGGGGATGGTTTGGGGGTGGAGGAAGTCGAGTTAACGATCAGGTCGGCAAGGGAAGAGACGCCATGAGGATCATTGTCCTGGCTTAGGGAAGTGTTGGTAGTAATGATTATTTTAAGATGATGGATTTGTTTAATCTCCTCCAGATTAGCGATGAGAGAGGCATTCCGAGACCCACCAAGATCAAGGACACCCTGCACATCAAGGAAAATCGTTTTGATTGGCACAGCCTAAGTGTAACAAAAACCCCTCCGTAAGGAGGGGGAATTTCTTTAGCTATTATAGGTGAAATACATTGCGAAAGCCCATAAAAGTAACAATAGGATCCCAAGACCAAAATAGGACAGCATGTGGTAGTAAATACCCCTATCTACCACCACTTTCAGAGCAGTTTCTGAATGAATTTTTAGGTCAACGAAGCTTCCTTCGACAATCTGCCATTCGCCGAGTGTGGCCTGACCTTCATGGGAGAAGCCATCGGTGGTCTGGAGGGCAACTATTTCAGAGTTACCGGTGAATAAGAAAATATCATCACTGGTAGCTGAAACCTCATAGTTTGCCGACTTTACCGACGGGGAAAGAGCAGCTACCGCGTAGGATTCGCCTTCATTAAGATCATATAACTGCAAATCGTAACCGGAAATCTCCTGGGGAGTGCCACCGATGAGAACGACAAGAACAATATATCCAACCAGGAATACCACAGAAACGAATAGAGCAATAATACTTCGACCTTCCATATGAGCACCTTCCTTTTGGGTTAATGTGCAAGATGCCCATATTATATAGGCTCTAGCAATATTAAGTCAATTGAGATTAGTCTACGAAGGTGAGGGCGAAGCCAGTTTTTCCGGCTCTGCCTGTACGGCCGATACGGTGAACGTAGTCATCGTAAGAACCGGGTTGATCGAAGTTGATGACGTGGGTGATGTCTTTAACATCAATTCCGCGAGCAGCGACGTCGGTGGCTACCAAGACTTTAAGCTGATCTGTCTTGAACTTTCTGAGCACATTTTCGCGTTGGTTCTGGCGTTTATTGCCGTGGATGGCATCGGCGCTAAAACCTCTTTTTTGGAGAGAGACAGAAATTTCTTCGACTCCATACTTGGTACGACCAAAAATGAGGACTTTCTTAAATTCCTCTTTGGACAGGAGGTCAGTTAAGACATCCATTTTTTGGTCCTTGTAACCGGAAGTACGGATGATGTTTTGTTCAACATTATGTGAAGAAGGACCGGTTTTAACCGAAATCTTGACCGGATTGTTCATGAACTGCATGGCAATGCCCTCGACACGATTGTCGATGGTGGCAGAGAAGAGAAGGGTTTGTCTAACTTTTGGAACAAAAGACAGAAGAGTGGTGATGTCATTGATGAAACCCATGTCAAGCATTCTATCGACCTCGTCGAGGACCACAGTCGCGGTACTGCCAAGATTAAGAGCTCTGCGGTTGTAGAGGTCTTTAAGACGGCCAGGGGTACCAATATAGATATGGGGCCTGCGTCTTAAATCTTCAATCTGGCGACGAATGTCGGAACCACCGATGAGGATACAGGTATAGATAGGAAGACCGATGGAAAGTGAGCGGATATCGTCACGAATTTGGACCGCCAACTCGCGGGTAGGGGCAATGATTAGGGCAGTTTGGTTATCATTGGCAATCATTTTTTGAAGGATGGGAAGGACGAAAGCGGCGGTTTTCCCGGTACCAGTGTCAGCTAAACCCAGCACATCAGACCCGTTTAAGGCGGGAATTAAAGCTTTATCCTGAATAGGAGTAGGCTGGGTAAAACCTTTTTGGATGAGGTTCTCAAGTAGCTTGCCGTGAAGCCCAAGGTCCTGAAATGAATTTTCGATGTTGACCTCGGCAGCCTCTGCGGGAGTAGCCGGCTTGATGAATAACCTAGGATCCAGGTTTTTTGGTTGGAATCTGTTCCTTCTGGGGGCAAAAGATCCATGCTGACGGTTGCCGGGGCGAGCGCCACGACCACCAAAACGAGTTGGTTTAAACATATTTTTTGTTGGGGGAAGAAAAAACTTCCCGGATTGTCCTAAAGGAAAACTCAAGATAGACAACCGGAAAGGGGGGTCTACGCGAGCCAGACTAACTGCCTGGCCTAAGAACAATATGGGGTATTATAACACACCATTTACCAGACTGTACAACCCACAAAAACCCCTCCTGGTAGGAGGGGGGGTAACGAGTTCACTCAGAAGGTGGGGTCTGGGTGGCATACGGGTCGTAATGGACCGGAGTTGGTGTCAGACGAGGCTCTCTATAGAGGCCAGGAGTGTTTCCTTTCACCGAGGCAGGAATATTCCATTCGTAACGGCCCTGCATGTAAAGCTGGCCACAGTTTAAGGAAATGTAGGCACACCCGTAAAGTTGTCCTACAAACTTTGCATCGTCAGAAACATAGCTTAAGACCACATCTCCATCGCTTTCAGTGCTGGCATTTGCCTGGGGAACACCGTCGACATATAACATGTCCTCAGGTAAATCTCCGAGATTGATCACACCTTCGAAACGAGCCTGATCTCGGGTAGAACAGCCGTAAACGAGTAAGGCGAACAAAATGAAAAGAAGAACAAAAAAACCAGTTTTATAGTTCACGGTCCCTCCAGCAAGTTAGGGTGAAAAAATCAAGAAATATTATCACATCTTATAGTATTTCTTAACAGTGAAAGAGTAAACAAAAACCTCCCTCCGTAGAGGGAGGAAACGTTATTACTCCGATCTTGACTGTTCGTAACGATGGTCTTCTCTAAGGACGATGTACTTTGCCTCAATTAACTTTCCGTTTTCAATGATAAATTCAAGATTGATCTCACCGAAGATGGTAATAGTATCGTCTTTGTCGACCCAAAACCCAGTGTCATAATCGTGATCCCATGATCCATCATGTTCGATCACAAGACCCGGTCCCGTGATGGAAAACTGACACAGTGCTCCTTTGGTTTCCTCTATCTTGGTAATAACTGCCTCGATCACCGAGGGTTTAGATCTATGTAAAAATGTGACAGAGGTAGATTTCTCAATTCCTGACAAGAAATCAGAGACACTAGTACCCCATCTTACCGAGTAAGTGCCATCATCCTCATGCATGATATGGCAGAATGTTTGACCTTTATCTTTGGCATACAGAATCTGAGACATGGGAGACTCCTTTTTTGCCTATTTAACGTGCTATTGACTTCTGTGGGACTGATGGTATCCCTTTGGGATATAGAATGTCAATTGAGGATAATCTTTGTGCCTGTTTTTACCAAAAATCCCGCTTCGACGCGGGATTTCTTGGTGAATTAATAATTCAATTTACCATCTAAAGTGAGCAAAGGCTTTGTTGGCTTCGGCCATCTTGTGGGTGTCCAGCTTTTTCTTAACGGCTGCACCCTGATTCTCATGAGCTTCGGTGATCTCAGCGGCGAGTTTGTCGGCGAAAGTCCTGTAGGGGTTGTTCGATCTGGCTTTAGCACCGTTGAGGATCCAGCGAATTGCAAGAGAGTCACGGCGTTCCGGGCGTATAGGGGTAGGAACCTGATAGGAAGCACCACCGACACGTCTGGAGCGAACTTCAATAGTAGGCTTGACGTTGTCGACAGCTTCGGCAAGATATTCAATGCCGCTCTTACCCGATTGTTCAGCGACGATATCAATAGCCCGATACACGATCTTTTCGGCGACACTCTTTCTACCGTCCTGCATGACACCATTAACGATCTTGGCGACCAAAGGACTGCCGTAGACCGGGTCGAGAACGACGGGTTTAATAGGGGTTTTTCTTGATCTCATATTCTTTATTTAGCTGAAGGGCGTTTTTGACCGTATTTACTTCTGCTGGTGCGGCGTTTGTCGACACCACCGGCATCCAATTTACCTCTGATAATGTGGTATTTAACACCAGGGAGATCTCTAACGCGTCCGGCTCTGACAAGAACGATAGAGTGCTCAGCCAAGTTGTGACCTTCACCCATAATATAGGCAGTGACTTCCTGTTTGTTACTGAGCCTGACTCTGGCGACCTTACGAAGAGCAGAGTTAGGTTTTTTAGGAGTCATGGTCTTGACCTGCAAGCAGACACCCGCTTTTTGAGGGTTCATAGTAGACACCATTCTGCGCTTAATCGAATTAAAACTTTTGCGAAGAGCAGTGGCTTTAATTTTTTTAGGAACAGGCTTGCGTCCTTTTTTGATTAGCTGATTAATTGTAGGCATATTTCAGATGTGTATTTTATCAGATATTTTCGATCTTGGCACGCTCTTTGCTGGTCGGGACCAAACGGCCGATAATAACGTTCTCTTTCATACCGATCAGATGATCGATTCTTCCCTGGACGGCAGAGTCGGTCAAGACGCTGGTGGTGTCCTGGAAGGAAGCGGCTGACAGCCATGAATCAGTGTGAAGAGCAGCCCTTATAGTACCCAGAATGAGGCTGGTGGCAGTGGCAGGTTCTCCACCTTGAGCGATGGCGGCCTCATTGGCCATTTCGTACGAACCACGGGAGATAACATCTCCTGCGACCAGTGATGTATCGCCGACATTATCGATGCGGACGTAATCACACATCTTGCGGACGATGACCTCAAAGTGTTTGTCATGGATACCGATGCCCTGAGATTCATAGATACCCTGGATCTCGTGAATTAGGTATATCTGAGAGGCTCTGAGGCCCTTGATTCTGAGGAGGGACTTAATATCAACGCCACCTGTAGCAAGTTGGGTTCCAACTGCGACCAAGCCACCATCTTCAACCTTAAGAGGCATGGCGAGGGGGATGAGATATTCTTTGCGATCTTCTTTGCCACTCTTGCCTGTTGGGGTAATGGTAACCAGATTGCCGTTGTCGGTTTCGGTAACTTTAACCTTACCGGAGACCTCAGCGAGAGGAGCTACCAGCTTGGGAGTACGAACCTCGAACAGTTCTGTAACACGGGGAAGACCTTGGGTAACGTCGACACCGGCGACACCTCCAGAGTGCTTGGTACGCATTGTTAGCTGAGTACCAGGTTCACCGATGGATTGCGCAGCGAGGACACCGGCAGGATCACCGATTTTGGCCAGATCGTTGGTAGCCAGGTTGTGGCCGTAACACTTGGCACAAAGACCGAATCTGAGTTTACAGGTGAGTGGGGATCTAACTTCGACCTCTTTTACTCCGGCGGCTTCAATGGCAACTGCGAGTTCTTCGGAAATCATGTCACCAGCATCAACCATGACTTTTTTGGTCTCAGGGTTGATGACCTTTTTGACGGTGAAACGGTGAGCAATACGTTTTCCAAAGGCCTTGCTTCTTTCGGCTTCAGAACTGATGGTGATGAAATCATCGGTACCACAGTCTTCGGCTCTAACGATGGCGTCATGGCTAACGTCGACCAAGCGGCGGGTTAGATAACCTGCATCGGCGGTACGAAGAGCGGTATCTGTCAGACCTTTTCTTGAACCACGAACAGAGGTGACGTATTCGAAGATCGAAAGACCTTCACGGAAGTTACCTTTAGTCGGAAGCTCAACGAAGTTACCTAGAGGATCAACGTTGATACCACGCATGGCGGAGAGCTGCTTGACGGTGTTCTTGGTAATACGTCCCATGCCAGTGTCGATGATAAGACGAATAGGATTGGTGGGGGCGAAAGTATTCCAAGTTTTCTCAGCCAAGTCGTCGGCAGTGTCCATCCACATTTGGATAGTAAGTTTTCTGCGTTCTTCGTCGGTTATAAGTCCAAGTCTGAAGTTTTCTTCAACGAGAGACCGGAGACGGTAGCGTAGTCAAAACCGATGTCCTTAACAGCGTCGATGAGTTTAACAACTCGCTTAACCTCGAGCTCTTTGATGGCTCTGTGGAAAAGAGCAGAAATCTCTTTTCTGGGAAGATTCTTGTTGATGAACTCCCATTCTGCAGGAAGGATATTGTTGAAAAGAATGCGGCCCACTGTGGTCCTGGTGAGCTCTTTGGAGTCAGTGTCCAAGCGGACATCGACAGCCTGGCGAACCTTTACATTACCGGTCTGGTAAGCAGTAATTGCTTCTGCAGGAGTGCCAAAAGGCATGTTGTAGGGAGCAAGGTTTTCGTCAAGTGAGGTGAGGTAGTAAACACCAATAGCCATTTCTTTGGAGTCAGGAATTGAAGCAGGGCTTCCCTGAGAAGGCTTAAGAAGGTTGTACTGGGGAAGCATGTGTTTCTTGGCTTCACGGATGGACTTTTTTGTAAGAGGTACATGGACAGCCATTTGGTCACCATCGAAGTCAGCGTTGAAACCACCACAGACTACCGGGTGAAGACGAATAGCAGCACCGTCGATCAGTTTTGGCCAGAATGCCTGGATGGAGAGTTTATGGAGCGTAGGAGCACGGTTTAGGAGAACCGGATGCTTTTTGGTGATATTTTCCAAGATATCGTAGACCTCAGGTTGACGTTTTTCGATAATGGCTTTAGCAGCTTTGACGTTAGGGGCCATATCCTGTTTGATGAGCTCGTGAAGAACGAAGGGTTTGAACATCTCAAGAGCCATGTCTTTAGGAAGACCACACTGATTGAGTTTTAGTTCAGGACCGACGACGATAACGGAACGACCGGAGTAGTCAACACGTTTTCCAAGAAGGTTCTGGCGGAAACGACCTTGTTTTCCCCTGAGCATATCAGAAAGGGATTTAAGAGTCTTGCCTGCGCGGGATCTGCGACTAGAGCGGGCTTGTGAGGAGTCAATAAGTGAGTCTACAGCCTCCTGAAGCATGCGTTTTTCGTTTCTCAAGATGATCTCGGGGGCTCCGAGGTCGATGAGATGCTTCAAACGGTTGTTGCGGTTGATGACTCTTCTGTAGAGATCATTGAGGTCCGATGCAGCGAAACGTCCACCAGAAAGCTGAACCATGGGACGGAGATCAGGAGGAATAACAGGAAGGACACGAAGGATCATCCATTCAGGACGGATCTTGGCGTCGAGTAGTCCACGGGCAACCTGCAATCTCTTGGTAGCCTTGATTCTCTTGGCTTCAGAGTTGGAATTCATGTCTTCTTTCAGAGTTGCGACCAAGTCGTCGAGATTAATCTGCTGAAGAGCTGTGAGTAAAGATTCCGAACCCATGCCTGCGTCAACCCAGTCAGCGATGTTGTATTCCTGAAGTTTGCCGTATTCGGCATCAGCTAGAAGGGAGTTGACTCTTACACGATCGACAAGGGACTCTAGTTTGTTGTAGATTTCTTCGGTAACGGCAAGCTCGAGAACCATCTGCTCTCTCAGCTGGGCGATCTTTTGTTTAGTATCGACCTTGAGATTTTCGGCTTTCATTTCAAACTCATCTTTGACCTTTATTTTCTTTTTGAGGTCCTTGAGTTCGACAAGGCCTTTGTCCTTGAGTTCTTCGATCTGTTTGTCAAAGCTGGCTCTGACCTCAACAAGCTTGGCTTCTCTTTGTTCGAGAATGTTTTGCTTGGCGGCTTCTCTACCCTCTTCGTTAATCCTCATGACGAGGTATTTGGAGAAGTAGATAACGGAAGTGAGGGCCTTGGGAGAAATATCTAGTAAAAGACTTAGTTTGCTGGGGGCGCCTTTGAAGAACCAAACGTGAGAGACGGGAGCAGCCAGGTCGATATGACCCATGCGTTCACGTCTGACACGGCTAAGGGTAACTTCAACACCACATTTGTCACAAACAATGCCCTTAAATCTAACTCTTTTATATTTTCCGCAGTAACATTCCCAGTCTTTGGTAGGGCCGAAGATGCGCTCGCAGAAAAGTCCGTCCTTTTCAGGTTTTTGAGTACGATAGTTAATTGTTTCCGGTTTGGTTATCTGTCCGTGAGACCATTTCTTGATCTCGTCTGGTGAGGCGAGTCTTATCTGGAGTCCGGTAAAGTCGACGATGTTATTCATTTTTTCAGTTAGTTTGTTTTAATTACTGATATCAGCTTCAACTTCTTCTTGCTGTTTGAAGCCGCCGGCTTCGGCACCTTCTTCTTCAAGATCCTCTTCTTCATATTCGTCGGCAGGAACCATTTTCTCTTCTTCAGGAGCCAGAGGAATGGTTTCTTCAGAGATGACGGCGGCAATTTCCGGTTTGACCGGAGCCTCGACAACCTCCTCTGAAACTATATTTCCAGTAGGAATGACGGCTAATGAAAGCGAGTTTAGTTCCTTGACCAAGACCTTGAAGGACTCGGGGACAGAAGACATGGGGATCTCTTCACCCTTGACGATGGCTTCGAAGGCTTTGGAGCGACCAACCACGTCGTCGGACTTGAGGGTAAGCATTTCCTGGAGGGTGTAGGCAGCCTTGTGAGCTTCGAGAGCCCAGACTTCCATTTCTCCCAAACGCTGGCCACCCATTTGAGCTTTACCACCTAGAGGCTGTTGAGTCACTAGGGAGTAAGGTCCAATTGAACGTGCATGGGTCTTGTCCTCAACCATGTGGTTGAGTTTGATGATGTAGCCGACACCAACGGCAGTTTCTTGTTCAAACGGAAGACCGGTGCGACCATCGTAGAGCTGAGTCTTGCCGGTGATGGGAAGGCCTGCTTCTGCGAGAAGTTTCTCGATTCTTTCTTCTTCAACGTTCTCGAAGACAGGGACGGCAATTTTCTTACCGAGTTTGGTGGCAGCGTAACCAAGCTGTGCTTCAATGAGCTGACCAAGGTTCATACGAGCAAGAACTGAAAGAGGAGAAATAATGATGTCAACCGGGCTACCGTCAGGGAGGTAAGGCATATCAGCGACCGAAACTATCTTAGAAATGACACCTTTGTTTCCATGACGACCGGAAACTTTGTCACCGACAGTAATCTTTCTCAACTGAGCAACCCTGATTTTGATCTGTTTAATGACACCGGAATCGAGTTCATCTCCTCCCTCACGATCAAGGATTTGAACCGAAATGACGGTTCCTTGTTCACCATGAGGCATTCTGAGAGAAGTGTCTCTGACTTCACGAGCTTTCTCACCGAAGATAGCTCTTAAGAGACGTTCCTCTGCAGTCAGCTCTGTCTCACCTTTAGGAGCGATTTTACCGACTAGGATGTCGTTGGGGCCGACGGCAGAACCAATGGCGATGACTCCATCGGGACCAAGGTTCCTGAGATCGGTTTCGGCGACGTTGGGGATATCACGGGTGAGTTCTTCTGCACCAAGCTTAGTATCCATGACGTCACAGACGTGCTCGTGGATGGAGATACTGGAGAGCAGATCTTCTTTGACACAACGATCGGAGATGACAACGGCGTCTTCATAACCCAAGCCTTCAAAAGCAGCGTAAGCAATGGTAAGGTTTTGACCAAGAGCCAATTCACCGTTTTCTGCAGCCGGACCATTGATAATCAAGTCACCTTTTTTGATTTTGTCTCCTACGTTGACCATGGGGGTCTGGTTGTAGCAGGTATCTTGTGAGGTACCGTAGTATTTTCTGAGGTTGTAGGTTTCGATGCCTTTGTTGACCTCAACAAATCCATAATCGAAAGGTGAGATCTCGGAGGCAGCGGTTTTGGCTTCCTCCGCACTCAGTTTGATATCGATGTGAGCGGCGTCTGAGGCGACAACTTCACCGGAATGGCGGGCACGGACGACCCAACCCATGGATTCGGCAACGGTGTCTTCCATACCTGTACCAACTACGGGAGATGAGGGTTTTACTAAGGGCAGCGCCTGAGTAAGATGGTGAGTACCCATGAGGGCACGAGTACCTTCATCCTGTTGAATGAAAGGAATGAGGGCAGCACTGGTACCGATCACCTGACGGGGAACAACATCGATATATTGAACTAGCGTAGAGTCGGCTTCGATGAATTTGCCCTGGTAGCGGACGGGGACCCATTTCTGAGTGATAATATCACCTTCACGGTCGACACCTGCATGAGTGATGTAGGCATCTTCTTCGTCGTCAGCGGCAAGGTAAACAACCTCGTCGGAGATACGCATGACGGTCTCATTGCCTTTAACCTCTTTAGTGACCTTAAGGTAGGGAGCTTCGAGAAAGCCGTAAGGATTAACACGGGTATAAAGGGCAAGGTAGGTGACCAAACCGATGTTCGGTCCTTCAGGGGAACGAACCGGACAGGTACGGGAGTATTGAGAGGAGTGAATATCACGCATGGAGAAGGAAGCGCGTTCGCGGGTGATACCACCTGGACCCATAACGGAGATACGTCTAAGATTGTCAATTTCAGAAAGAGGATTGACCTGGTCAAGGATTGAGGAAAGTCTATTTCTGCGGAAGAATTCGGTAATCGAGGAAATGACATTTTCTCTTTGATGGAGCGCTCGAGACGGAGAAGACCTACTTTGAAAGCAGTCTGGTTGACGAGCTCACCGACACAACGAATACGACGATTGGCGAGATGATCAATATCATCGACCTTACCCTTGCCGTTTTGGAGGCTGATGAGATATTTTATGGAACCGATGACATCATCGATAGAAAGAGTGACGTGCTGTTTATCAATAGGGGTATTAGTACCGAGCTTGCGGTTAAGTTTATAGCGGCCTACCAGCCCAAGGTTGTAGCGGCGGGAATCAAAGAACATTTGGTGGAGAAGGGCTTTGGCATTATCCAAAACAGCAGGTTCACCGGGGCGGATCTTTTGGTAGAACTCGAGGAGAGCCTCTTCGGTGTTGGTGGTGGTGTCTTTTAGAAGGGTGGTGGCGACGTATTGGTGATCTTTATTGGTGTCAACGTCGGAGAAAAGCTCCTGAATTTGAGCATTTTCCGAGAAACCAAGAGCTCTGACGAGCGTGGTGGCAGAAACTTTGCGATGACGATCAATCCTAACCGAGAGATGGTCGTTGCGGGAGACGATAACTTCAAGCCAGGAACCGCGCATAGGACGGATCTCAGCCTGGTGAAGGGCACGGCCGGAGTGTGGGTCGACTTCACGAGTGAAGTAAACACCTGGAGAGCGGACTACCTGATTAACAACTACGCGCTCGACGCCGTTGATGATAAAGGTACCGGTATTAGTCATCATGGGGATGTCCCCGAGGAAAATTTCTTGCTGTTGAGTAGCTTTTGAGTGGAGATTGGTGAGTTTTACGGTAGCCCAAAGGGGAGCTTCGAAAGTAACACCTTTTTCGATGGCAACTTTAGGAGTAATTTTGGGCAAGCCGACACGAGAGGAAAGGAATTCGAATTCGAAAACTTTACCGGTGAAGTCCTTTATGGGATTAAGCTCTGTTAGAGATTCACTGATGCCCTCTTCGAGGAATTGTTTGTACGAGTCGATCTGTATTTTTGTAAGATCTGATTGTTCTAATTTTGGGGTGATCTTTCCCCAGTTTTCGCGATTGATTGGTTTAATCATCCTTATTTTTTTGTGTTTATGGGCAGAAATTATAACAATGCGCAAACGTACAAAAACCTGACCAGAAATGGCCAAGTTATATAGCAGTGTTGATAGTATAACTTAGGATGCCTGATTATGTCAACAGGGTGGAGGCTGGGAGAATAATTGACTTTTGAAAGATTATAAGATAATATCCAAAGATCAAAGTAAATCAAACCTTATTTCATTTGGAGAAAAAGGTATGAAGCACATTTTAAAGAAAGCCGTACTCCGTTTTGTCTTCCTTCTTTTCTTTTCCCTACTGGCAGAACTGGTCATACTCCCCTTATTGCTGACCACATTGTTTAGCTCGCTGTTCCCGTCCTACGTCAGCTTTTTTACCGATTGGAGTCCAGTTTGGATCGCAATGGTGGCCGGTAGCTTAGCTACTTCTCTCGTTCTTAGTTTTTCGGCAGTTGTTGGTGCAGTCTGGAGAGGGAAAGCTATCGTCAACGCCATGTCCACCTCCGGTGTTAATTTCGATGAAGCCCTCATCATCATTAATATGAATTATCGATATGGTGAAGATCCCAAAGACTGGAATGTTTCACATTTCACTAAAGATCTGTGGACATATAGAGCAAGAGGGCATTTTAACTAACTCGGTTTTACCGGCCTAACAAGGCCGGTTTTTTATTGGCAGTCTTTTTTGAGATAGACACAAACGTTTTCATTGTGGTCTTCGACGGTTTTGGCGAAGTGGATCTTGCCGGAAAGATCGTGGATATAAAACCAATTGGGTGTGATTAGAGGAGAGGAGGCGGCTGACAAACTGTCCCTACCGGGGTTGGAAATCGGTGCGGGAGGTAGCCCGGGGTTCTCGTAGGTATTGTAGGGAGACTTAAACTGAATATCTGCTCGGGAAAGATTTTTAGGCCACCAATCACAATCAACCTTTTTACACCGGGCGGTACCTAGAGCATACTGGACCGTGGCGTCTACTTGGAGGGGCCACCCAGCCTTGAGTCGATTATTGAGCACTCCGGCGACTTCAGGCATTTCGCCGGCATTAGCAGCCTCTCTTTCAAGAAGTGAGGCAAGAATTAATATCTCAGGTTCTTTATCGGAGCCGATCTTAAGATCGGAAATCACTCTTTTATAATTATCGTTGAGACGAGAGACAACAGTTTGGGTATCAGCCTTGGGGTCGAAATCATAGGTATCAGGGAACAGTTTTCCCTCAAGGGTAGCAGTGAGGCTTAAAAATGTATTGGAGTCGAATCTTGATTCAGGATTATTCTCTTTGAGGGATTTTTGGACAATGAGGGCAATTTCCTGGCGACGCAGCCCTTCGGGAATGGTCACGCGGACCTGACGAGCATAGGCTCTGGTGAGTTTTTGAGCAATGGTTGGAGCGTCCATCGAAGGTGAGAGCCTAAAAAAACCAGCTTGAATCTTACTGGCTATGCCAAGACGGACAACCGTTAGTTTAAAGGCTGCCCTTGAACGAATAAGCTTATTCCGACTAAGGTTGTTGATTATTTGATCCAAATTCTCACCCGAGACCACTTCAAAGTCCTGCTCAGGAGTGGAGTGAACTGTAACAGGTCGAATAGAGTTGAAGTACCAACCAAGAAAGCCGACGAGAAGTATGGAAAGGACAATAAATAAACGTTTGAACACGGTTTGAATTTAAACTTCGCTTAGAAGAGCTCTTCTGTAAGTGTTTTTTCCGGGATCGTAGATGAAGATGCGGCCGCACTTACAGGTGACCTGTTCTGAACCATTAACCTTGGATGACGGCTGGTGTTGGCCGTTGCTTAAGGCTGTCCCACAACCGACGCAGGAACCTCTTGAGAGAAGCCAAGCTTGGACTGGGGCAATGATGTTTTTGAACATATGGTTATTGTCACTCAGAGGGTCGGTAATTGCAACCCGTTAAACTGAATCTAAATAGTCCTGAAGGATGAGGGCGGCGGCGGTCTGGTGTTCGAGAGTTTTTATCTCATGACCGCGCTTGCCACTTTCCTTCATTTTCGAGCGGGCTTCTTTGGAACTGAGATCCTCATTAAAAAGAATAATTTGACCGGAAAAAATCCGAGGTAGCTTTTCCGCCAAGTCCTGGGCTGTCTTTACCAAAGGACCATAATCGGGAGTACCAATGACTATAGTTTGAGGATTCAAACGGGCAATAAATGGTGCCAGGCGACCAATAAGAATGTTTAGATCCCTTTCAAAAATAGTGTCGAGAGGTTCGGCGAGAATTCCCTCGTGAGAAATGGCAATACCGGTGTGAGCTGTTCCCGGATCAAGGCATAGAATAACTGGCATAGTGGTTTAATTTTTGACTAATTCGGCTTCAACAATCAACCGTCTGAGGGTTGTGCCCGGAGGAACACAAGTAACGACTTTAATTGTCTTTTGTGAATAATCCTGACGCAATACCCAAAGCTCGTTGGGCTTTACTTCGAAAGTTTTCGAAACACGGTAAGTATATTCTATGCCGTCATAGGCAACGAAGATGTCCGAGCCCACCTTAAGCTTAGGTAAAGTGGAAAAAATCGATTTGTAGTTTTTGGGGTCGAAAAATTGAGGTAGAGTTGAGTGACCGAAGATCACCGGAGATCCAATCTGGCCGGGAAGGGCGGTCTGGGGATAATGAACGAGGGCTTTGGTTAGGTCCTCGCTTTTCAAACTGACTGAGGCACTTTCGATGCCGAGAGAAGGAATGGAGAGTGAGTATGATTTGGGGGCGGCAGACGGGTCTGTGGTGACATTTTCTTGAGAGACGAAAAGGTCATTCTGAATACTCCCCGGGAACCAATTACTGGCCTTTGTAAAGTCGGCAGATCCCGAGACCAGGGATGGGCCGGAGTTTTCTTCTGCTTGGGAGACATATGAAGCAGGAGAGAGTAAACCAGAATCCGTAAATGACCCTAGGATATTTACTCCCTGGAAATCAAAGCTGACGATGGGATAGATGACAAAGGCCACAAGAGCCAAGCCGAGAGCGGAAATTAGCGTAGGTAGCGCTTTCACATATCGAGGGATGAATTTCCCTGGATGGGGATCCTGCGGTGTGGCCTTGCGGTAACCGTAAAGCATGGCTATTGCGGAATGACTTCTACTTCGATATTGTTGAGGGGCAAGAATTTGGTGGACAAGAAAGGTATGTAGGGTGATGTAATTGCCTTGGATTCTGAAAACCCACTAATGTTTTGGAGGAGTACTTTTGCGTTGGGGAGAGTCTTGCCCTTGATCATATCCGAGTACTGCTTTTGATCAATTTGCTGATAGAGAGTGGCGTTGACGGTGGCTTTGGCGATGTAAGAATCCCCTTTTTGAGTGGGATTCTCTATTTTGATATCGGTAGAAGCCTGATCAAAGGTTAATCCCGAGGGAGTTTGCGATTGAAGCTCATTTTTAACCAATTCGAAAAGTGCCTGCTTAGAATACACAAGTAGGTCAACCGATCCGGCCAGGTCGAGACCGACGGTGCCGGCCTCTTCACCAACATCTTTGGTAAATTTCTTTTGGGTGAAGTGAAGATCGTTCAGCGGAAGGGCACCGTTGTTGGGGTCTTGTGAGCTGAGCTGTTGACTGGTTTGTTCTTTAATTTTGTCAGTGGCTACTCCGAGAACTTTTTCCTGATCTTTTTTGTCTACGGCCTTAACGGTACGGGAAGTCCCACCGGTAAAGTCTGCTTCGGCGACTGCATAAATGATGGTCTTTGAGTAGTTATCCACTATAAAGGTCGTGCTCTTTGAAAGGTTGTGTTCTGCCCCGATCTTGGAAGCACTAACCGATACGGCTTCTTTTTTACCAAACTCTTCTTTTCCGCTGATCAAATCGGCGCTTTTTGACGCAATGGTGACAGCTTCACTGATAACAAAATTTGATTTTCCCGTTTCTGCGGCGAGAACAGCGCCTGATTTCAGGGAAATCGGAGCGCTGGAACGATTGAAAATGGTGACCTTGCCAGAAGCACTTTCTCCGACGGTGGTTTCTCCTGTGGTAGCGACCTCTTCCTTGGCACTACCGCTGACAGTTTCTTTTTGGGCAATGAGAGTCGGCAGATCAGGTTGAGCCACTTGGGCGATGGCAATTTCAATTTCTCGAGTAAATTTTTCCGGATTAACAAAGACCTTTATCTTGGCCGAACCGAGGAAAAAGTAATATGCAGGAATGCCGATGAGGGCAAATAGAGCCAATGCTGCAAGAGCAAGCGGCATCTTCTTGGAAGAGGAGGGAAATTTATTCGCCAAACTATGAGTAAAACTAGGAATCAATTTTTTGAGGTTTAGTTTTGGTCGAGGTTTGGAGGGCATTGAGGAGTCGTCTCCGACGGCGAAACGGGCTTCGTCATCGACTACAGAGGGCATCTCATTGATCTGAATATCCGAATCGGTCTCTTGGACAGGAATAATCTCCTTTTCTTCCGGAATTTCATCCGGGGGTGGGGTTTCTTCAAAAGTGAATCCCAGATTTTCAAGGTCAGCGACCGGTTTGTTGTCAGGAATATAGATATTGGCAGTATCCGACTTGATTTTTTCAGATCTTTCTTCTGTTTCAACCGGGGGTGTTTTAACTTCCAGCCCCAGATGTTGGGCGGCTTCGGTGCCGCCGGCCAGAGCAACTGCTCTGACACTTAAATCTACCGGCAATATTTCTACCTTGGGCATGTGGATAAAAGGAAGCCGTTCCTGCCAGGGATAGGAAAGAATTTGCTGCTGTTCATCTTCGAGAGCACCACCATCGGTAAGAAGGAAGCGAGCAGGAAGAGATTCAAACTCCATACGAGCGAGGCCCTCTTCGACATCCCTGGCCAAATCACCGGAAACTCCCACCTCTTCAGTGGCTTCAACTTTCCCTAATTTAACGACTGAAACGACAACTTTTGTGTTGTAGATCTCCAGGAGAATGGCAGTTGGAGGAATGCCTTCTTTTTGTTTAAGGAAGTGGGCGATGGCTTGAGTGGTGGGGACAACTCCGATGGGAGTGAGTTTTAACTCATTGACTATTTTGCTGATTAAATTGCGTTTGGTTGGATGAATTCCCTCATCTCCCAACCATGACTCAGGTAAACCAAAGATAATGCGATGAGGTTCAGGCTTAATGTTCTTGACTGCTTCGGTAATTGACGCATCGACACCGTTAATGAGAGATTCCTCGTCTTCCCACATCTCAAACGATCCCTGTCCGATGACCTGAGGTTCTCCGTCCAGAAGTTCCCAACAAACAGATTTGATGAGTGATTCGTGAATTTCGACAGCAAGGAAGTATTCAGCAGGGGGTTCTTTTTTATTACTTCCAAATATATTTTTTAGATTCATGTCGGGCGGCCCCTAATTAGGAGCAGGTTATTCAAACTGCAAGTAGAGACGCCGGAGCGATGCCCCCAGCGATTCTTGCTTGACTATTTTTATCTTAGCAAGTTCCCCGGTATTAGTCACGTGCGGTCCACCACAGAATTCTTTAGAAAAGAAGTTAGGAGGAGAGCCGATGGTGTAAACGCTGACGATGTCAGGATATTTTTGACCGAAGAACGCCAATGCCCCTTCGGATAAAGCTTCTTCCCGAGGTTTTTCTTCGCGAGTGACGGAAAGTTTTTCCGAAATTTTTTGGTTTATTAAATCCTGAACTGCGGCGATTTGTTCGTCGGTAAGTTTTTCGGGGTGAGAAAAATCAAATCTCAGCCTCTCCGAGGTAATGTTGCTGCCCTTTTGCTGAACGTGGGTCCCCAGTATTTGTCTTAGGGACGTGTGAAGAAGGTGGGTAGCGGTGTGATAGGCAGTGACTGTTTCCGATTTATCCGCGAGACCACCTTTAAACATGCCAGCTGAGGTAGAACGCGACAGATCCCTATGTTTCTCGAACTCTTCTTTGAATTGGTCGATGTTGATAGTTCTGCCCATCTGAGAAAGAATTTCAACTGTTATTTCCAGAGGAAAGCCCAGGTTTTGATAAAGGTCGAAGGCTCCCTTTCCATCAATATCGGGATTTTTTTCCAATTCACGAAGACCTTTTTCCAGGGATTGGGAAAATTTGCCGATCTCAGTGTTGACAGTATCTTTTATGAACCGGGTATCTTCTTCCGGCTCAAAATAGACTCCTGTGTAGATACCAATAATGACATCGATCAGATCGGAAAGTCTGTCAAGACCGGAGCGAGAACCGGTGAGATAGTAAAACTTGACTGCGGCGCGACGTAAAAGTCGACGGAGTACATAACCCTGAGTCTTGTTACCAGGGATAACTCCATCTTTTATCAGGAAAGTTGCTGCAGTGAGATGGTCGGCCAACACTCTCATCGCAGGACGATTGTTTTCTTCGGAATATTTCTTGTCGGTAATAAGTTCCAATTTCGAGATGATAGGTGAGAGAATCGAGGTTTTAAATACATCGGGGTCCATAAGTGTAGCTGCCGATAGACGGACCAGACCACCACCGAAGTCAATATTTTTCGCCGGAAGTTCTTTGAGAGAGCCGTCATCCTGTTTGAGATACTGCATGAAAACGGAGTTGCCTATCTCGATGAAGCGCCCGCAATCACAGTTGGGATGGCAGGGCTCATCCTTCCATTTAGAATTCTCATGGAACTTGAAATCCGTTCCAAAATCGTAGAATACCTCACTGTCAGGACCACCAGGTTCACCTGAGGGCATTTGTTCAGGAGTACCTGAGCGTGACCACCAATTCTTATTGGCGGGATATGGAAAAATTCTTTCCCCTTCTTTGGCCTCTATTCCGTTTCGAGAAAAAAGTTCCTGCCAGAGAGTGATAGCTTCTGTATCTTTATCGACTCCTGATCCGCCAGCAAAGACAGAGACATAAAGTCTGGAAGGGTCAAGGCTCAAGCCTTCATTTTTATCGGTGAGAAATGTGTAAAACCATTCAAGTTGATCTTTTTTGAAATAGTCTCCCAGAGACCAGTTACCAAGCATTTCAAAAAAAGTGGTGTGGCGGTTATCACCCACTTCCTCAATATCCTGGGAACGGAAACATTTTTGACTGTCGACAAGACGGGTCCCAAGAGGGTGTTTTTCACCGAGGAGGTAGGGCATCATTGGTTGCATGCCGGCACTGGTGAAAAGTGTAGTTGCATCTCCTTCGGGAACGAGTGAGGTTGATGGCACAACGACATGACCTCTGTTAACAAAAAAGTCGAGATATTTTTTTCTAATGTCGTTGATGTCCATTTGAATACAAATTATATCCTAGTGACAGAGTAATAAGTGTAAGCGCGTGGAGTTATTTTGAGGGGTAAAAATATTCCGGTCGACGAGAAGTATCCGGGGGTGGAGGTGGTGGAGCTTCGTCCTTGGAATAAGCGTGGTGAGGAGTCTCTTCAGGAGTGCTTAAAGGAGGTGAAAAATCGGGTACATTTTCTTTGGAGTCCGTTTGACCAAGATGTCTGATATTTTCCGGCAGTGAATCCATGATCTCCTTCATTAATTTTTTCCCTTCGTCTGTGCCAAGCAGCAGAGCCCCAAGAACGCCAACGGTAAGTCCAAACAGAAACGAGTTGTCGTGATGGTCCGGGTTAGAGGCCTTCGGATTCATAAGGTTCAACGTCAACTGGAGGTGTGGGTCTCCTCTTGCCTAATAACTGTGAGACAGATTCAACTATCTTTCCCGATTGTTTGATCCCTTCAATGATGGCAATAAGACCGGCGGCAGGTTGGGATAATTTTTGAAGAGTTGTTTCAACCGTGTCGAGAGTATTGTTGAGTTTGGTAAGAGTATATTTGACTTCTTTGAGAATGGAAATCAGTTGGATACCGATGATGGTGGCCAGGACGGTGAGAAGGGCGGTAGAAATAAGAGAAACTATTTGTGCCAGTGTCATATATTCAATAATAGCAGTTCTTACTGACTAACGACGGTTATGGGGATGCGAACGATGGAAGTCCTGCCAAAACGATTGGTAGCTTGAATGGAAAGTGTGGTCTCCCCGACAGGCAGAGTATATCGAACCAAGAAGTGTCCTGAAGTGTCTGGTTTTGCCCGAGTGTCATCATCAATTCTTACTACCGAATCAACTGTAGTAAGACCTTCTATTTCCAGTGGAGAGATGAGGACGCTATTGGGTGATGGTCTTTGGATTTGTAGCATTGGCGGGGTAAGTATCGCCCGAAACTGAAAACCTAAATAGATTAAAAACACCAATAGAGCGATGCCAAAGAGGGTGATCTGTGAGTTAAGAAAAGAAAAAGATAATGGCCGATGGCGTTTGTTCTGCTTGATCTTTTCCGACTGCGGTTGTCGATAGTCTCTTCTAAAAACAGCTACCAGTTCGTCTGGGTTTTTATCAAGTCTGATGGCTAGATTCCTTATAAAGCCCTTGGCAAAAGTCTCCGATGGGAGTTTATCAAAGGCATCCTCCTCGAGGGCGGAAATATATTTGATGTCTATTTTGGTGAGGGAAGAAAGCTGTTCGAGGGAAAAGCTTTTAGCTTCACGAGCGGTTTTGAGGATCTGCCCGACTGTCTTCATATAATTTATTCCGACTGAGTTTGGGCAAGGTATTCTTCAAAACTATTAATAAGGATCTCGTGGGGTTTGTTGCCCACAGATTGGGAGATAATACCCCGCTCTTGAAGCTGATCAATAATGCGTGCCGCACGAGCGTAACCAATTTCCAGACGTCGCTGGAGAAGTGAGGCAGAGGCTTTTTGGGCCGAGACACATAGTCTGGCGGCTTCTTCGAATTTTTCGTCGACATCTCCCATATCCTGTCCGGTGGAGCTAAAGCTGCCAGGGGTAGCGACTGTCTTGGTGACTGTTTCGTCATGCACTGCAGGGACACCTGTTTGTCGAATAAAGTGGATGAGAGTGGTAATTTCTTTGTCCGAAACGAAAGCTCCCTGAATACGTTTAGGCTTGGCAAAGTCAGGGGGAATAAAAAGCATATCACCCTTGCCCAGGAGTTTTTCTGCACCGGGGCTGTCGATGATGACACGGCTATCGATCATAGAAGTAACCTGGAAAGCAATACGGGCGGGAATGTTTGCCTTGATGAGACCGGTAAGGACATTCACCGAAGGTCTCTGGGTGGCGAGAACCAAGTGAACACCTGTAGCACGGGCCATTTGGGCAAGACGGACAATTTTTTCTTCGACTTCATTGGCATTTCTACTCATCATAATATCGGCCATTTCGTCAATGATGATGATGATATAGGGCATCGAACTAAACCCGCTCATCTCGTGATAGCCGGCAATATTTTTGACACCAACCTCCTGGAAGATGCGGTAGCGTTTTTCCATCTCCGCCACTGCCCAGCCAAGTGCATTAACAACCTTCTCAACGTCGGTGATCACGGGAGTGAGTAGATGAGGAATGTCTTGGTAGGGTGTAAGCTCGACACGTTTCGGATCAACCATAATGAATTTCACTTCCTCGGGGGAGGCGCGGAAAAGAATCGAGGAGATGAAACTATTAATGAGGACTGATTTACCCGAACCAGTGGTACCGGCGATGAGTACGTGAGGCATTTTGGAGAGTTCGATAACACAAGGTGCACCGGAAACATCAAGACCGAGAGAGCATAGAGTCTTGGATTTGTTTTTCTGCATGGCGTCGGAGGCAAGCATTTGTCTGAGTGAAACAAATTCCAAAGAACGATTGGGGATTTCGATACCAACAAGGTCTCGGCCGGGGATGGGGGCTTCGATACGGATCTGACCTTGGGGTGCGGAGAGAGCAAGGGCGAGATCCGACTGAAGAGCATTGATCTTGCTGACCTTGGTACCCATAGCGATACGGAGTGCATATTGGGTAACTGCCGGGCCGTAGTTAACTTCAATCACTTTGGCAGCGATGCTGAAGGAGCTGAGAGTGTCCTGAATAATTTCAACATTCTTATTGATATCTCCCCTGTCCGCTTTACCAAGTTTTTGATCGGAAAGAAGATTAAGAGGTGGATATTGCCAAACTACATCTGAAGCGCCTTCAGGTCGGTTGGAGGTAATGGTGGAAAGAGAGGCTGATTCTTTTAGGGCAGGTTTAACAGGTTCCGGCGTTGAGGGTGGTGGATTAATGGATAGCTGTTCGTCGTGTGTGTTGATCTTTATTCCGGCCGTTTTTCCCTGGAAAACAACTTCCTGTCTTTTACCTAGCGAGACACCTTTGAATTTACCCGAGGCGGATTGCAGCTTGTCCATAAAACTTTGGAAAAGAACTATCAGGTCCTCGATCGAGGTTTCAAAAAGAATGAAGAGGCCAATGAGGGTTCCTATTAGATAGAAAAGGATCCCTCCGGCAGTGGAGATGAGTGTGGAAACAGAGACAAAAATTTGTTCACCAACTTGTCCCGATTTAGTCAACCCGGCGAGAGAAATAAGGGTGATGACGGATCCCAGTAATACATGGGGGGAAGCGATGGCAAGTTTTGCACTGGTCAACATTAGCCCACCAACAACAAAAACAAAGGGGAGTAGCATAAAAGTCCAGCCTAAAAAGAGGGAACCAGTCTCATAAATTTTAGTAAGATAAATCCCCTGTTGAGAAAATGAAACAGCAATCAAACCTCCAATCCCGATGACCAGTATGGCCAGGATTGAGTTCATGGTATCTTTTTTGATGTTTACCTTAAATGGTTTATTACGACGACCTTTCTTGCGAGCCATAAGCACTTAACATTATAGATTATTTCTCCTACGTTCGGCACGGAGTAAATAAATCAAAACCCGACTTTAACTAATGCAGGACATGACTATACTTCCACGATGATAGCGATGACCATGGGGCGTCGCTGGGTTTGGTCAAAGGCGAATTTTTCCAGATGAGCTTCGATCTTTTTTCTAATGAATCCCCAGTCGGTAGCGATACCTTTTTGATCTTTAAGGCATTTATAGACTTCTTTCCGGGCATCGTTTATCAGGTCTTTTGATTCTTTCTGATAGACAAAGCCGCGGGAGATTATGTCGATATCTCCAGTAACTTGCGAATTGTCTTTTCTAAGAGGTACGATGGCGATCAGAATACCGTCTTCGGCCATGACCTGGCGGTCGCGAAGAACAACAGTACCAACGTCACCAATACCTAAACCGTCAACATAGATGTTTTTGGTTTCAAATTTCGGTCCTTCTTTGACGACGTGGTTTTCCAGAAGCACGGATTGTCCTTCTGAAAGAACGAATACCTTACCGGGGTCGTAGTTCATATCTTTGGCCAGATCCTTGTAAAGCATCATATGGCGCAAGTCTCCACCGATGGGGATAATGCTTTTTGGTCTTGTAAGTCTTGCGAGAAGAGCGATATCTCCGCGATAGCCATGTCCGGAAACATGAAGATTTTCTGAAGTGCCTGAATAGATAACATCGATACTGTTTTTGTACAAAGTATCCATTAGATCAAAAATGTCGGCGTCGTTACCCGTACCGGGAATAGCATTGGAGCTAATGATAACCTTGTCACCTTTTTTCAGTCGAACCATCCGGTGCTCGTCGTTTGCTAACCTATGCATTGCTGAACCGGCCTGTCCCTGGGAACCGGAAACAATCAAGGTCACTTGTCCAGGAGGAAGGGCGGCTACCTGTTGAGGTTTAATGAGAACACCTGGAGGAATTTTCAAAAATCCAGTCTTCAGGGCAGCTTCAATGTTTTGCTCTACGGAACGACCAATCACTGCAACACGACGGTGATATTTAACCGAGGCGTCAATGGCAATTTTAAACCTGGAAATTGAAGAAGACATGCCGGTAAAAACAAATTTACCGACTGTGTTTCTAACTTCATTATCAATGGCGTTTACCAAGGTCCTTTCCGAGGGACAATAGCCGGATTTCTCGATACCAAGACAGTCAGTGAGTAGCAGATCGACGCCGGTAGTTCCAGCAGCGGCCATACCACCAAGGTCCGGTGGCAAATTATCTATTGGGGTTAGATCAAACTTATAGTCGGATCCGTGATAGACAGTGCCCGCCGGGGTAGTGATATATAGATGATAGGAGTTGGGAACTGAGTGAGTCGAGTGAATTAGCTGAATATGGAAAGGTCCCAGATTCAGCGAACCTTCAACCGGGGTCAGACGATTGGTTATACCAAACTCGCGGACTCTAATTTCGGCCATTGCTATGGCGAGTTTTCCTCCAAAAACTTGAACGTCTTTAAGGCGTGGCAGAATATATGGCAGACCTCCGATATGGTCCATGTGAGGATGAGTAAGGACTATGCCTAACAAGTTTTTGCCTGCTTTCTCGAGATAACTGATATCGGGGATGACCGAGTCAACGCCTAAGGCGCTGTCTTCGGGAAAGCCCATGCCGCAATCGACAACGAGCTGGTCGTCGCCGTATTCATAGACGTACATGTTTTTTGTAGCCGAACCGACGCCTCCGAGGGGGATGATTTTTAGTGGAATCATAAAATTTAGATAATAAATGTCTACTGTGATTGTAATCCAATTTGGGAAATTGTAGACTTTCTGATAATAAATGTCTCCCAAAAGCGTTCTCGTTTTATAGTCGTTTTTAGATCCCTCATTTAGCGACTAATTTGTCTACTGAAACAGGATGATGCATGGAAAACACATTTATCGGTGAATCGACCCAGGAACAAGAAGTAACTGAACCATGAACTTGAGGGTGATTATACACGACGGAGGTCAATCAAGCCAATTATTGTTCGAATTAGGCACAAAGATAAATCAAAGAGTGTGAATTGCTGAGCCTCGTTTATACTATAAAGGATGGAAAAAGAGAGGGCGGTCAGAATTTTTAATTTGTCAGAAGATGTCTGGCCTTTTATTGAATCAATGGGAGACGAGAGGGCAAAAAGACTGGAAATAGAAGAGAATGCCGACTTGTCCGACCGTGATCTGTATTCAATGGCCGAGGAATTTGAATTTACCTTTATCTCACCCAGAGAGATCAGCGCCGAATTCATCGATTATTTCAAGAAATTGTGCATGGTCAGAGAGCTGGAGATCTTGGTACCGAAGACACATAGCGGTCAACTGTGCGAGGACGCTCTAAATGATAAACGGGTGATGAAAAGATTGGTTGAGCTAGGAAAAACCCATAAAAGATTGAGCTTGTCCTCATATTCAACAACGGCAAGTTTCTTGAAATTAGTGGAGAAATTAACAGAGAAAGGAGTGGAAGTAGTCACCCCCGCAGCACCGGAAGAAGAAAACGCCTGGACAGTCAATTTCTATGGAAGCAAGTCAGGAATCAGACAGCTGACGCAAATAAACGGGGCGATACGGTCTGACCTCAAAATGCCCAATGGAGTGATCAGTTCAGGGGTCACCGACACAGCAAGGATTGCTGCGAATAAGTATGTTAAAGAAGGCGGAGTGGTAATAAAGGCAAACAAAGGTCATTCAGGGATGGGAGTATTGATCTTCCGCAAAGGAGATCTGCCAAAAAAGTACGAGGTATGTGAAAAAAAGATCTTCGATATATTAAAGATGGATGCATATTGGGAAAAGTTCCCTGTGGTGGTAGAGTCGCTGGTTGCACCAAATCCCAGAATTGGTGGAGGATTCCCAAACGCAGAATTTTTAATCAAAAAAAACGGAGAGGTGAAGTTTTTGTATAGCTGTGGAATGAGAGTAGACAGACAGGGTGTTTTTGGAGGAGTTGAAATCAGTGAAGATGTTTTGCCGAAGAGAGTGGCATCTAGAATAACCGACATTGGTTATTTAATCGGTGAGCAGTATGCCAAGGATGGTTACCGGGGTTTTTATGACGTCGATTTTATTGCCGAGCGGGGCGGAGAGGTATATGTCAGTGAGTCGAATGTGAGAGTAACCGGAGGAACCCATGTATATCAGGCCGCGATTGAGTTAGCCGGGCGGAATTTTACCAAAAAATCCTGTGTACTTTCCGACAATATGTATAAGATCCCGAGAAAGAAAAAATATGCTTTCGGAGAATTGAAAAAATTGATGTCGCCGATCCTATATTCCAGAAAAACCAAGGAGGGAGTGGTGATCGCGTCGGAAAGTCTGCTTTCCAAGGGAAAATTGGCTTACATCATTATTGGAAAAAACAAACGAAGGGCAGAAATGATCGAGGAAGAGATGAAAAAGATATTACTCAAGTGATCACCACTTAGGTAAGAATTGTTTGATGTTTTCCTGAGTGAGATGAACAGTGAAAGTCTGGTCGGTAACTACAAGGAAGGCTACTTTCCTGACAATACCTTCAATAGTGCGGCCAAGGGTACGGATACCTGAGTCATAACCTAAGGGACGGATTATCTGTGGCCAGAGAGCAGGGTCGATGGTGATGACCGATGGGTCCATACCAGCCTCCCTGAGTGCTTTGGGGAGAAGAAATTCCTGAGCAATGTGGGTTTTCTCGTCGTCGGTGTATGAGGGCATTTGAATCGGTTCAAGACGGTCCATAACGGCTGTGGCCAGGTTGCCGGTGTTGTTAGCAGTGGCAATGAACAGGACTTCAGACAGATCAACCGGGTAATCAATAAAGTGGTCCAAGAAACGATTGTTTTGAGTCGGGTCCAATAGCTCGACTAATACTCCCATAATGTCCATACGAGCTTCTTCGGTAACACGGTCAATTTCATCCAGAAGGATGATCGGGTTTTTAACTCCAGAATCACAGAGGGCACGAACAACATAACCAGGTTCAGCTTCAATATGAAGTCGGGACTGACCACGAAGATCTCTGGCGGATCCAAGACCACCGAAAGGAATACGGGCGATAGGCCGACCAAGAGCATCTGAAAGAGCATAGGCAAAGGTAGTTTTTCCGGTACCAACCAAACCGACGAGACAAATGATAGGTGCTCGAGCGACTCCGAGATTCTTTGAAGATCTAAGCTTCAAGACAGACATGTATTCAATAATGCGGTCCTTGACCATGTCCATACCATAATGACTCTTGTCCATTGAGGCGCGAATGGCGGTCAGATCGATGGGTCGCTCCACTCTTTTCGTCCAAGGAACTTTAATAATCCAGTCCAGATAATGACCAATCTTCTCGAATTCTTCCGAATAGAACCCTTGAGAGAACATGCGCTCGAGACGAGCTATCTGATTCTGAATATCTTCTTTCAATTCAGGAGGAATCTCAACCGAGTTGAGCTTGCTGTTTAAGACCTCGAGGTCTCTGGCTGCGGCCGTAGTTGAGGATTTGGCAGGATCGTCCATTAGATTCATTATAAACAAAAAAACGGGTAGCTGGGCTACCCGTTCAAGGTCTTACTTGGAGACCGAGGATTCAGAGAAGATCAAGGATAATTAGCGATCATATACCCGAATCCAAAGAGCAAGATGCCGAAGATTGAGACAAAGATGATACACAAAAACCAATCAGAGGCACTTTGGTGGATTGTGATACTGACTGGGTTCTCAGAAACAATGTTGTAGTCTGTTCCGAAACCATCTTGAACAGTCCATCGGTTTCCATCCAAACTTCCCTTTCCGGAAAAGTTATCTCCCGTGATAGGCTGCCCATCTACATAGGTATTGCCTGAAGAAATTCGAAAATAACCTACTCCGGAGGCAGAGATTTGGTAGGAGTCAGCGCCGGAAACTTCAACCCAATCACCCTCTCCGGCCGTAAAATTCAAAAATGTGCCTGCTTGAGTATGCGGATTGAGAGTTAAATAGCAAACAAAGACTGCAGTAAGAACAAGCAGGAAACCCCAAATGAACAAACCTTTATTCATAATCTCTCCTTGTTACTGTGTTACTGTTGGTAAAGTACGATGAGGAATTATACTACAGGATTAATTACGTACTGGTGTGCATGAATAAGGACCTCAAAACCTGCCTAACCAGGTTTCGATAGCTGTTCACGGGAAATACACACCAGTAAAGTCTGTTAAGTTTGGGAACAGTCCGATTCAAATTGTCTTAGCGATTGTCGCGGAAGCGTTTGAAGGGAGGTCTACCTCCACCTCCACCGCCTTGGAATCGACGTTCACCGCCGCCTTCACCTTCTCTGCGTGGTTGAGGAGGAACAGGTCTTTCACCCTCTTTGAGAGTGGTGAGGTTAACCCTGCCCAGGTCATCGACATCGCGAACGCGGACTTCAAGTTTGTCTCCAACCTTGAGAGCTTTAAAAGCTTCAGGATAGATTTGAGAGATGTGAACCAGACCATCTTTACCAGGAAGGATGTTGACGAAGGCTCCAAAAGCTTCAATACGGGCAACCGAACCTTGGTAAGTAGCTCCGATTTCAGCTTCGGCTACGAGGCTGTCAATGTAAGCCCTGGCTCCATCCACCTTGGCTTGGTCGATACCGGCTACAGTAATAGTGCCGTCTTCCTCAACATTGACTTCTACTTCGAAATCTTCCTGAATACCACGGATGACCTTGCCACCCGAACCAATAACATCTCCAATGCGATCTTCGGGAACTTTGGTGCTGACTATTTTGGGTGCGTATTGAGACAGAGCAGAGCGAGGCTCCTTGATGACAGCAATCATCTTTTCCAAGATGGTCAGTCTGCCACTTTTTGCTTGGGTAATAGCTTCACCCAAGACTTCAGCGTTGATACCAGTGACTTTAACATCCATTTGGAGAGCGGTGATACCATCGGCCGTTCCAGAAACTTTGAAATCCATATCACCCAAATGATCCTCCAGACCACAAATGTCGGTTAGGGTAATATTTTTTTCACCTTCACTGATAAGGCCCATGGCCACACCAGCAACAGGTTTCTTGATGGGGACACCGGCGTCCATAAGAGCCAATGTTGATCCACAAACAGAACCTTGGGAGGTTGAGCCGTTTGAACTGAGAACTTCGGATACAACACGGATAGCGTAGGGGAATTCTTGCTGATCAGGAAGAACTGGGATAAGGGCTTTCTCTGCGAGAGCACCGTGACCGATTTCTCTTCTGCCTGTACCAGGTCTACCAACTTCACCCGAGGCGTAACCCGGCATATTGTAGTGATGCATATAGCGTTTGGTGGCTTCACCTTTCATACCATCAATGGTCTGTTCTCTGGCGGGAGAGGCTAGGGTGACGACCGAGAGTACGTGAGTGAGACCTCTTTGGAAGAAACCTGAACCGTGGGTGCGGGGAAGAAGTCCGACTTCAACGTTTATCTGGCGAACCTCATCCAATTTACGGCCATCCGGACGGTCCGATTTGTCCAAAATTTGCCTGCGGGCAAGGTTACGAAGAAGCTCGTCGGCAATGGCATAAATATCATTAGGATTGAATTCGGGGTGAGCTAGGGCAATATCCGCGACAAGTTGTGACATTTGAGTGCCGGTTTTGAGAGCCTCATTTTTGAGGATCTCGGAGAGATCACCGAGTTCTTTTTCCACAATTTCACGGACTTCACCGGGAATCTCTTTGGGAGTAAGGGAGATTTTTTCCTTACCATGTTCTTTAGCGAAATCTGCGATGGCTTGGGCAACCTGATCGGAGAAACCCTGAGCAAATTTTAGAGCTTCGATCATTTTTTCTTCGGAAACTTCTTTTGCACCAGATTCGACCATGGCGATGCCACCCTTGGGACCGGAAACTACCAGGTCTAGAGCAGACAGAGCTTTTTGTTCGTTGGTGGGGTTAACAATAAATTCTCCTTCAGGAGTCATACCTACACGGACGGCACCGACGGGGCCGAGCCATGGGTAGTGAGAAATAGATGCAGCTGCGGAAGCGGCGATGACGGCCAAGATCTCCGGCTCTTCGACTCCATCAATGGAGAGAGGAGAGATCATGATCTGGACATCATTCCTTGAGGATTGATCGAAAAGAGGGCGAAGGGATCTGTCGACCAAACGACCGGTGAGAACTTCATTCTCAGAGGGTCGACCTTCTCTTTTTACGAATCTGCTGGAGCTGATTACGCCTCCGGCGTAAAGCTTCTCCTGATATTCGATGGAAAGAGGAAAGTAATCGATACCTTCTCTAACTTTGCTGGCGGTAAACGCTGCCAGAACCATGGTATCGCCACAGCGGACTGTGACTGCTCCTGATGCCTGGGCGCCAAAACGGCCAGTTTCTATAGTAATGTTTTTACCATTAAGGTTAATGGTGGTGGTGGGATAGGTCATGCCTTTTCCTTTCGTTGTGCGGCGCGAAGCTTGGATCTTGAGAAGAAAACAGAAAATACCCTCGCCTCTCCTGAGACGGATATGCTCTATTTACTCCTCAAGCTTATTTAGCCGAGTCGCGCAGTTGACTGCTGATTTTTAATGTTTTTGTAATATCTAAATAGTCGGTAGGATTGGATTTTCCAAGGTAGTTTAGGAGGCGGCGTCTCTTAGAGATGATCTTGAGAAGGCCACGGCGTGAGTGGTTGTCCTTTTTGTGGACCTTGAGATGGTTGGTCAATTCGTCGATCTGAGAAGTAAGAAGGGCGATCTGGACGCGAGGAGAACCAGTGTCTTTTTCACTGGCGGCGAATTTTTTAATGATGTCGATTTTTGTATCTGATTTTAGAGCCATATTCAGGTGGTATTGTAACAGAAGTGGGTAAATTTTACCACAAGATATCAAAAAAGCCCCGGGTATTAGCCGGGGCCGGGTGGTTACGTTTTAGAGAGGTTGGACCGAAGCGATGACGTTATCCAGCACCATGCGTAAATGCGCCTCGATACTCGCTTCCATTTTCAGCCATTGAGCCATTGTCGAAAGGATGACAATATCCAGCTCCTGCTCCATCACCAGCTGAGGCAGTGCCTTAAAAGGCTCGCCGCAGATGATGACAAAGAAGCCTCCGAGTACGATCTGGAAACCGCGTTCCTGTTTGTAAACGATTAGTATCTTGGAGGGCTTGCCGTTTTTCAAAGGGTCAGAACTGAAGTAAACATAGGGGTACCAAATTCCAGACTGTTCGTTTTGAGAGAAGCCAACCGAATACTCAGCGCTTTTGTGGAGTCGCGGAGTCATTTCCTCGAACCGGATGGCGGCTTCCTCGAGCTCGTAGTCGAATATTTTGCTCATGACAACCTCCTTAAGTTATCAATAAAATAATTTAAGGTTCAATCGGGATATTATGGGCTATTGGAGGCTAATAGTCAAGATTACTGCTGAAGTAGGTTAAGGTAGGCCGACTTACTTCCACCTAGAGTAAAGTTCTTTTCATCGACTGTTTTTATACCTGAGAATGACATCGCCGTTTTTTCTATTGAAGATAAGAACTGAGCATGACCACAACTGCTATTGGCGCCTGATTTGACGGCTTCGAGGGCAGCGGGTCGGTTGAAGTCGAGATAGACGATACCATTTTTGACGTTCACCGATTTCAGAAGATCGGTGGTGGTTGAGGAAAAAACCGATCTATATCCGAATGCCTGCTCTTGTTCGGTTGGACCTTGGAACAGGAGATCGAGGGCGGTTCTAAGAGGAACGTTGGTGACAGAAATTTGTCTTTTTACAGGAAAAACCGCGGAGCAGCTGGCAGCATTGGAGTTGAAAAGGATATTGTCGAAGTAAAGCGTAAGGATGACTTTTCCATCTGTTGGAGTAGGGTCCGGTATCCCTGAGGGAGTGGGTGTGGGAGTAACTGTGACAACAGGTCGTGTGGTAACAGGCTTGGGAGAAAATCTTCCAAGGGTAAACCCTAAACCGAAACCCAAAATTAGAGTTGCCAAACAAGCAAGAAAACAGTGAAAAAGAGGGAGGCGATAAACGGCCATGACTTAATAATACTATTTCGCAGACGGGTCTTCACCGACACGAAAGATCTTGGGCTTTTTCCAGTCAGAAGGAACTGGTCCCGTTTCTTCTTCAGAAGTATCATCGGAAGCGACAGGTAGGGCGAGAGGAGATTCGAAGAAAGGTGGTTGAGAGAATTTCGGGAAGTGAGCCTGTTGATTTGGAAGGTGACCACCAGATTTCATCAAGAAGGAGAGGCTGGAGAATGTATCAGCCGTAATTTTGCTTGAAGAAAGACTTTGGGTGCTTTCAAAAATTCCGAAAATCAGGTTATTGGCTGCGTCTTGGGAGGGAGTGATACCAGCTTTCTCGAGAAGCATGGAGACGAGCTCGGCATATGAGGGGATAAATAAATGGAGTTGGTTATCGGTAAAGGACGATGGCCTGGGAGAAATGTTCAGACTGAGAATATTTGCCTCGTCAAGAAAGGTTTTTTCTTCAGAGTAGATGGCACCCAACTCTTCCAGAGAGTTGACACCGATAACAACGACAAGGTCAGCTTCGGCACCTGAATAGGAAAATTTGGCGCAAGAGACGTCGGGGATGGGTGCACTCTCTTTGGGTTTGATGACAAGATAAAACTTGCCGTCCTCCCGGACGTCGTAGTCGACCTTATCGAGATAATCTTCTTTATAGTCAAAGGAAATTATAAGATTACGGCTACCTACAGTATCGCTGATTTTTTCTACACCCTGGATCTTTGAATTGACATGAATCTGACTGGGACAGCCAATCTGGGATTCTTTATTTGCATGCTCCAGAGATTGATGAAGACTGAGGGCACCAACAACCTGATCTTCCGTGGGTTCGGGTGGAAGGAGGACCAGAATTTTTTTGGCCTCTGTTAAGTTTTTTTGGGCAGTGGCGAATTGGTTTTGGTCATTCATACTTTAGCTTCCAGGCTTTGGAAAATGATTATATCACCAGGTTTGAAATCCAAAAGAGGGTCAATAACGACTCCAAATTCCTGATCTTTTTTTACCTCTTCGACATCTTTTCCTCCGGCTTTGACTGATGTAGCAACCGAACCATTAATTAAATCCCCTTTGTTGATCTTCCCCGAAGTACAAATGCACCCATAGACGATGGTGCCAGCGAAGTTAAAGACTTTCATTACTTTAGCCTGCCCAGTTTCAATCAATTTTGGAGCTTGTGACTCGGTAAGGGTTTGTTTTAGTTCCTTTAGATAATCAAAGAGTTGGTAGATGATGCGGAAGTTTGAAAACTTGACGTGCTCAACTTCGGCAAGTTTGGCTACCGAAGAAGGGATTTTGGTATTGAAACCAATAATTTCTGCCTTACCGGCGACGGCATTCTGAACATCGGTTTCCGAAACCATACCAACTGCTGCCTGAAGAACATTGGCTTCATCTTTTATAGAAGCGATGATGGCCTCCAGAGATCCTTGAACATCTGCTTTGAGGATGATGTTAGGGCGCTCGACGCTTACTTCCAAAGCGGAAACCCCGGCGACTGCACCGGGAGTCTGTTGTAGAGGAGTGGAGGTAATAATGTCACCAACGTTAGGGACTTGACTAAAGCCGATGATCTGAATAGGGGTGGAGGGAGGGGCAACTTCCAGAGAGCGACCGGCGTAATCAATCATGGAACGGATTTTCCCGTAGTTTTCGATGCCATCGAAAAGATTGTCGTTTTTGTGATAGGTCCCCTGTTTGACAAGCAGGGTTGCCAGAGGTCCTTTTTGGGAATGAAGAGAAGATTCGATGACCAAGGCCGTCGCCGGAGTGGCTTGTGCATTGTCGGTGAGTTCTTCCAGCTCGGATAATAGCAGAATCACTTCAAGCAGATCTTCGATACCCTGTCCGGTCTTGGCGGAGATTTGAACCATGGGAACATTCCCACCATAACCTTCGACATAGACACCGTTATTGGCAAGATCAGCCTTTATTCTCTCGGGATTAGCATCTGGCAGATCGATTTTGTTCATGGCAACCACGAAGGGAATACCCGCCTTGCGGATATGATCAATACTCTCTCTGGTTTGAGGCATGACAGAGTCATCGGCGGCGACGATTAAGATGGCCACATCGGCGGCGTGACCTCCACGGGCCCTCATGGCAGAAAAGGCTGCGTGACCGGGAGTGTCGATAAAGGTGATCTTTTTGCCCTGATGTTCGATTTGGTAAGCACCGATAGCCTGGGTAATACCACCGATTTCTCCGGCAGCCACTTCAGCATGGCGGATACGGTCAAGTAGAGAAGTCTTACCGTGGTCAACGTGTCCAAGAATGGTCACGACAGGAGGGCGCGTGCGCGTAGCATCGGACATATGTTGTTGAGTTAATTTTTATTTCGCCTCAGGTGCTCTGAAGGCGGCGAGCTGAGCAAGGATCTTCTCAAGAGTCTTGGGTCCAATACCTTTGACTCCTTCAAGTTGGCCAGAAAGATCTTCAATCTTAGTTAGGTTGGCTTCTACGAGAAGATTGCGGGTTTTAGTGTCCAGACCGAGCTGATCAATCTCAAATTCCTCTTCACCGGTAGCGACGATGGCTGTGTCGGGTGAGGCCTGATCGGCAACGATTCTGAGTTTGGTGTTGGTCAATCTGGCAGCGAGCTTTACGTTCTGACCCCCACGACCGATGGCGAGAGACAATTGATCGGAAGGAACAGTAACGGTGGTTTCACCGGAGTTCTGATCAAACTGGATAGTGAGTCCTTCTGCCGGAGCGAGAGCGGATTTAATGAATTTTTCTTTATCTTCGGCATATTGGATAATGTCGATCTTTTCGTTGTTAAGTTCGTTGATGACAGCCTGAACACGAACACCTTTTTGACCGACACAGGATCCTACAGGGTCTACACCTGGTTGAGTCGATTCGACTGCAACCTTGGAGCGACTTCCTGCCTCCCTGGCGATGGCACGGATGACGACGGAGCCGGCACTAACTTCAGGAACTTCACGAGAGAAGAGACCTTCAAGCAGTTTGGGGTCGGTGCGAGAGACAATTATCTGACGACCTTTTAAGCCTTCGGCAATCTCTTTTAGGTAGACGGATAAACGGGAATTAAGTCTGTAGAATTCGGTTTTTACCTGCTCTTCTGGAGGCATGACAGCGAGACCGCGGCCAAGATCAATAACCACTGCGCGACCATCCATTCTCTGGACCATACCGGTCATGACTTCACCTAGATGCTCTTCGTAGTCGGCGAGAACTGCGTCGCGCTCGGCTTCACGAATGGTTTGCATAATGACTTGTTTGGCTGCTTGAGCTGCGATGCGACCAAATCCGGGAGGAGTAATTTCTTTGCGTTCTTTTTTGGTGGAACCTTCTTCGCCAACGAAAACTCGAAAAGCACCGTTGTCCTGATCAACTTCTGCAGTAATGACTTTTCCTTCTTCCTCTTCAAATTTTAAGGCTTGTTCAGGAAAATCTTTTTTAAATGAAGTGACAAGGGCATTATTTATGGCATCAAGCACTACCTGAACGGGTATACCTCTCTCAGAGCAAATCTGATTGATGGCGGCGGCAAACTCAGTACGGGCCGTAAGGGTTTGGTTATCCATTTTTAATATAATTTATGTTTTTTTAATAAAATGGGCGGAACCTAGCCCGCCACAAAATCTCTAACTCAGTCGTATTATAGCATGATACAATTCGCTCGTGAAATACGTTGAATCCAGGCTCTGTGAAAAATGCCCAGTCGGGGCAGAATCCCCTAACTGGGGAATTGAGGGTGAAAATGGGATCCGATTTGTGGCTGTTTTGGAGTCCTCTGACTGGAGAGCCCTGAGAACTGACTACATGACCGAGTTGTTTAAAACCAGGAGCGGAAGGGCAGTGGCGGAGGTTTTAGGAAAGAATCTGGAATATACACTAATAACTAATTCCGCCAAATGTTTATATCAGGGAGGGTTCAAGAAACCTACCAGACAAATGTATGAGCAATGTTCCGAAAACGTGAGAGCACAGATAGATGAGATTCAACCGGAATTGGTGATCTGTTTCGGGGAAAAGGCTGCTGAAGC
>Ga0075848_101_pt1 | contig 48311 bp, 51 predicted proteins | sample RifGroF1_FD_67920 | JGI IMG/M metagenome (GOLD analysis project Ga0075848, IMG submission 67920) | Microgenomates (Collierbacteria) bacterium GW2011_GWF1_44_12
GGTCAATATGTAAGCGTGAGAGTAAGTGAGGAAGGAGAAAGAAGATCTTATTCTATAGCCAGTTTACCGAGCGTCGTCGAGGGTGATATGAGAGACTACATTGATCTTCTAATTGATGTTTCACCGATGGGTCTGGGTTCAAGGTACTTCTTAGCGTTAAAGGTAGGAGACCCTGTCGAGATACTTGGTTTCTTGGGTAAATTCACCGTGGATGAAGCAAAGCTAAAATCAACAGATACCTTATTGTTCGTTGCAACAGGATCGGGGATCGCCCCATTGAAGCCTATGATTGAGGACTTGCTGATCGTGAAATCTTTTAAGGGGAAAGTTGTTCTGGTTTGGGGGATGAGGAAAGAGCTCGACCTGTATTGGGGTGAGGAGATAGAGAGATTGGGTAGGGATTACGAGAATTTTGTTTATGAATTGGTCCTATCCCAACCGGATGAGGAATGGCCGGGGAATAAGGGACATGTGGCAGATATAATCGAAAGTCTCGGTATTGATTGGGGAAATACCAAGGCATATCTTTGTGGAGCATCTGATATGGTTGAGGAAATTGTGATTAATCTGGCAGGGAAAGGAGTTGATGAGAAAAACATCATCCATGAGAAGTACGCCTGAGCGTTTGGTATACTTTAAGGAATGAAACGAGTCGGTTTTGTGATATTTATAACTGCTGCATTTTTATTTTCCGGTTGTACTGGTACGAGAGAAGAGCCCATGCCTCTAGACTTGAATGATCAGGCATTACCGGGAGCAACAGTTCCTGAAGGAGCCCCTGAAGAGACTGTGGTGGCGCCTCCAGTTCAAGGTGAGTCTACGAGTGAGATAGATGCGATGCAAAGGGATCTTAACAGTATTGAGATTGATGAGGGTTTAGACGAGGATATTCAACTATATGAGTGATCCCAGACTCAAAAGAAAATTCATTGTAAGCATCGATCCGGAAAGATGTATTGGGTGTGGAAGCTGTGAGAGTATTTCGGAGTTAATATTTAAGCTTAACGAAAAAGGTGTTGCAGAGGTCAGATCACAAGATGGAGACGATGAGGATAAGCTGTTGGCAGCACAATCTTGTCCGACGAATGCAATTAAGGTTGTAGACTTAGAAACAGGTGAAGTTCAGTGGCCGAAGGTAAAAATTCAGAAAGGAGGTGAGGAGGGTGAGGAATAAGGACAAACTTGCACTGGGGAAAACCCTGATCTACGGATCGGTAGTATGTGTGATACTTGCTTTCATTGGGGCGGTTGGAACCGACATGTGGCTTGCCAGTACACAATGGATGTTAATCGCTCTGACTCTGGCAATCTGGGGAGTGTTTGTGTTGCTGGAGGCACAGTTTAAAGTAAAGTGAAGACGGTAGAAGAGAAAATATGGGAGGCCCTTAAGGGGGTAATTGATCCTGAATTGGGAGTTTCAATTGTTGACTTAGGGTTGGTTTATGATGTGAGACATGAAGGGGGTGAGGCTGAGGTGGAAATGACATTGACTTCACCCGGGTGTCCTCTGGCGCCGGTGATCGATAAAAAAGTGAGAGAGGCAGTGGCAGGGATTTCTGAAATAAAGAGTTTGTCGGTTGAGCTGGTTTGGGACCCCCCATGGACCAAGGAGATGATGAGCGAGGAATTAAAAGCGGAGTTTGGGTTATAAATCATATGCTTTGGTATATTTAAGCTATGAAAGTATTCATTGGTGCGGATCATGGGGGGTTTAATTTGAAAGAAGATATACGTGGAAAATTGGAGGGTGAGAGGCATGAGGTAATAGATCTGGGGAATTCAACAATGGACGAGCAGGATGATTATGTGGACTTTGCCCAAAGAGTGGCTAGAAAAGTGGCGGCCGAACCGGTAGCAAGAGGAATATTATTTTGCAGAAACGGAATGGGGATGTGTATCGTAGCAAATAGGTATAGGGAGGTAAGGTGTGGAATTGGGTTTAACACTGAAGCGACACGTAAAGGCAGGTCCGATGACGATATTAACGTCTTATCTATTCCTGCAGATTATGTTACCAGGGAGCAGGCATTAGAGATGGTAAGAGCATTTTTGAGCGAGGAGTTTAGCGAAGAGGAAAAGTATTTGAGAAGAATTAAAAAAGCAATATTGGCTAAAGATGTCACCTCTTTTGAGGAACAACTCAAAAGGGTCTGGGGAGAAGTGAAGAGAGTTCAGTTTGACATAATCGATGGGAAGTTCGCGCCAGCCGAAACGGTCGGTCCTGAAATCCTAATGAATGTTGATACCATTGTGGAGTTTGATGCCCACTTGATGGTGGAGAAGCCGGAAGGCTGGATCGAGAAATGCGCCGTAGCTGGGATTGCCGGTGTATATGGTCAGGTAGAAAAAATGGAAGATCCTGTCAAATTTATTGCCGATGCCCAGATGGCAGGGATGAGAGCGGGGTTGGCTTATGATATCGAGACTCCATTGACAAAGTTATCCGAGTATATTGACGACCTGGATGGCGTGTTATTGATGAGTGTTAAGGCCGGTGATCAGGGTCAGGAGTTCGATGAACGAGTACTGTCCAAGATCAAGGAAGTGAGAAAGATGAGCAAGAGAGTAAAAATTATCATTGATGGAGGGTTGGATGAGGTAGCTATTAAGAGATGTTTTGCAGCAGAATGGTCAGAGGAAATGGCTGAGGAAGAATTGGATAGATCATTCTTAAAAATGGAGTTTGTGGTAGGAAGCCATCTGATGAGTGCTCAGAATGTGGCCGAGGAATTATTGAAGCTTGAGCACTTAAGTCATTAGAAGTTATATTGAAGCATGGCATTTAAAAATTTAAGATCAATCACTATTTTCGGTTTTGCGGATTGTCAGCCTGAGAATCCACTTTATCAGGAGGCCAAAGAGGTGGCACGGGTACTGGCAGAGAAAGGGGTTGAGATAGTAAATGGTGGTGGACCGGGAGTGATGAGAGCGGCGACCGAGGGAGCTCATGAAGGTGGAGGTGAAGTATCCGTGGCCACTTTCTATCCGAAGCATATTGAAAATTTTGAAGGGAAAGATCCTCAGAATAAGGCAGATAAAGAGGTGATCATGAATAACTACGTGGATAGGACGATGAAGTTGTTGGAACTTGGCCAAGCATATGTAATCTTTAATGGCGGGACAGGGACTTTATCCGAATTCGGCATGGCTTGGGGGTTGGCTTATCTTTACTTTGGTCACCACAAACCATTGATCCTTTACGGAGATTTTTGGTTTCCAATAATGGAAACGTTGGTGGCTAATATGAAGATTGGTGACAGACCCGGTGCACTGAAAGTGTATCGAATTGCCACGACACCGGAAATGGTGGTGGAATTCTTGGAGGAATTTGACAAGGGAATTCAAGATGAGACAGAGGATCCGGTAATGGAAGACAGTAGTGGTGAAGGAGCTTTTATTGAGCATTGAGGTTGTTTATTGGTAAGATTAATTAATGCCCCGGGTTAATTTGCCTGATGTTGCTCTTGAGGTGAGAAAAAACATTATTAAAATGTTGGCTTTCGCTGGATCTGGTCATACTGCCGGTGCGATGGGAAGTGCCGATTTGTTTACTTATTTGTACTTTGGTGGGGAAGTCAAAGTACGAAGAGATGATCCAACGTGGGAGGATAGGGATAGGGTGGTGCTTTCTTGTGGTCATTACGCACCTGTTTTATATTCTTGCCTGGGTATGGCCGGTTTCTTTCCTCTTGAAGAGTTGTCAACTTTGAGAAAGTTGGGTAGTAGGTTGCAGGGACATGTAGTGAGACATATTGAATATAACGGAGGAAGAAAGTTGGCTCACGATCAGTTACCCGGTGTAGAGAATACCGGTGGTCCCTTGGGTCAGGGTGTAAGTATTGCGGTGGGAATGGCAATAGCGGCGAGAATGAAGAAGCAGAAACATAGAGTGATCTGTGTAGGAAGTGATGGGGAGATGGACGAGGGGCAAACCTGGGAGGCGTATATGAGTGCAGCAAAATATAAATTGGGGAATTTAATTTTTATTATCGATCGGAATGAAATTCAGATAAGTGGGAATGTGTCGGACGTGATGCCAATTGAGAGTGTAGGTAAAAAATTAGAAGCATTCGGACTGAGAGTAAAAGAGATAGATGGACACAATTTTGAAGAGATAGGTAGTATTTTTCCTTGGGCGAGAATGTATCCGGATCAGCCCAAGGCGGTGATTATGAATACTACTCCCGGAAAGGGCGTTAGTTTTATGGAAAAGAATTATTTATGGCATGGCATTCCACCAAATAAGGATCAAGCGATTGAGGCTTTGATGGAACTTACAGGGGGAGGACAAAATGAAGTACTTGGTTGATGATCTTGAGACAGTAGAGATGAAAGCCGTCAGAGACGGATTCGGTGAGGGATTGTTGGATTTGGGGAAAAGAAACGAAAAAGTAGTAGCTCTGTGCGCTGATTTGCGAGAAAGTGTTAGGGTTGAGGGGTTTTCAAAGGCGTATCCGGATAGATACATTGAGGTCGGGGTAGCTGAGCAAAATATGATCGGAATTGCAGCAGGGTTAGCACTGGAAGGGTTTATTCCCTTTGCGGCTTCATATGCCGTGTTTTCTCCCGGAAGAAGTTGGGATCAGATCAGGGTGTCTGTCGCCTATACTCATTCAAACGTAAAGATTGTCGGGGGGCATGCAGGTATTAGCGTGGGTCCGGATGGAGCTACGCATCAGGCGATGGAAGATATAGCCATGATGAGGGTACTGCCTAATATGATAGTGGTCGTTCCTTGTGACGCAGAACAAACAAAGAAGGCAACTTTAGCGCTAGCTGACTATAAAGGCCCGGCATATTTAAGATTAACCAGATCGAAAACAGCGATGTTTACCAACAGAAGTACGCCATTTGAAATTGGCAAGGCTCAGATTTTGCGGACTGGTAAACAGTTGACAATAGTTGGTTGCGGGCCGGTGTTGTATTCGGCATTGATGGCGGCTGAGGAGTTAAAAGAGGAAATCGATATTGAGGTCATCAATATGCACACGATCAAACCACTAGATGCCGATGCACTGATTAGAAGCGCCAAAAAAACCGGGAAAGTGCTGACGATTGAGGAGCATCAAGTTAACGGCGGTTTGGGTGGTGCGGTGGCGGAGGTGTTGGCCGAACAGGCACCAACAAAAATGTTGAGATTAGGAATGAATGATGCCTTTGGAGAAAGCGGTGACTCAGATGAATTAATGACGAAATATGGTTTGGATAAAGATGGGGTGGTGAGAGCGACTCGGAAACTGGTATGATTTTTTTATGGTAGATACAAAAATAATTGAACGCGACGGCAGAATAATGTTGTTGGCATACGATCAAGGATTCGAGCATGGCCCCACGGATTTTGACGATAAGAGTGTGGACCCTGCTTACATCATGAACATTGCCAAGAGTGGTTACTTTACGGGAGTCATCTTCCAGGAAGGGGTGGCGGCAAAATACTACGAGAAGGATTCGGGAGTCCCATTGATCTTGAAGTTGAACGGAAAAACATCTTTCCAGGGTGAAGAACCATTGTCGCTGCAACTTTGTACAGTAGATAAGGCAATCCAGTTGGGGGCAGTGGGTGTAGGTTATACGATCTATGTTGGGTCAGAGCACGAGGAAGAAATGATGCGGGAGTTTTCTCGGATTGAAGACGAAGCTCACGGCAAAGGGTTATTAGTGATCGCCTGGATGTATCCTCGGGGAATAAAAGTCGAGGGCAAGGAAAAAGAAAGGGATGTTGTGGCTTATGGGGCAAGATTAGGGATGGAGTTAAACGCAGATTTGGTTAAGGTCCCATATACGGGAGATAGGGAAAGTTTTGAATGGGTAGTAAAAGCTGCGGGGAAAACCGGTGTCCTAATGTCAGGTGGAGATAAAACCGACTGGCTTTCTTTGGAAGCAGAGGTTAGAGGAGCGGTCGATGCCGGAGCCAGAGGAATTGCAGTAGGAAGGAATGTGTGGCAGGATGAAGATCCGAGTGAAGTTTCGAGAAGGTTGGCCGAGCTAGTCTACGGGAAATAGTCTTCAGGAAAAAATGCGACGGAAGAATGACTGAAGTCTGTATCCCCATTTGCGCCAGAAGTCATCGAAATAAACAATGTTAGCCAGGATCAAACTGACTATAAGGATGGCATCGAAGTTGTTTCTGTCCCAATAGGCATCTTCCAACTGTATCCACATGGCGAATTCGTCGAAGGCCAATCCAAGTGCAATTCCATAAAGCAGTGCAAGCTTAAGACGAGTACTGGGGGATCTCGGTTGTGTCAGAAGAACATAACCGACTATGGCAAGGAGAAAAATCCCGTAAGCAAAATGATGGACGTGGACGGTCCTAACCTGGACGAATAACCAGGGAAATAAGTAGGTAAAGGCACGGGAAATCCCGAAAGTACCCAGAAAGCTAATCATTACCAGGAAAGGAATCTCTTTGCCATTTTTAGGTCTTAATAATCTAAATAATTTCATAGGGTCATTTTAGCAGGATGGTTAATGTATCATTGAAGGTGATGAAGAAAGTGGTGACAATCGGGGCAGCAGTAATCGACGTGACACTCAAGTCCAGTAGTTTAAGGGTGATAAAGGGGCACAATCTCCCCGGGGGAGAAGCGATATGCGAGATGTTAGGCGGGAAACTGGAAGCTCAAGATGGAGTACTCTCCGTAGGAGGGGGTGGAACCAATGTTGCTGTGGGCTTAAAAAGGCTTGGAGAATCTGTGAAAGTTATCACACGACTGGGAGATGATGACTTAGCAGAGTTGGTAATTAATAAGCTCGATCGCGAGGGGGTGGGATTGGAAATGATTCAAAGGGGAGGCGGAAAAACTGGGCTGTCAGTGGTGCTGGTGGCGGAAGACGGTGGTAGGTCGATCGTGACATATCGAGGAGAAAGCAGTGAAATAGAAGGAGAGAGAATCGACTGGAAACTACTTGAGAAGTGCGACTGGATTCAGGTAAGTTCTTTGGGTGGTCAAATCGAGTTACTAGAAGACTTGGTTGGTTATGCAAAAGAGCACAAGATCGGAATTGGGGTAAATCCCGGTAAAAGAGAGTTGGAACACAAGGAAAGATTAAAGAAGTTAATACCAAGATTCGATTTTTTTAATGTTAACCGGATGGAGGCAAGTAATCTTTGGGGGGTCAGCTTTGATGATGAGAAAGAGATTATGAGGAAATTTTTTGAGACCAATTCCTCTTTGGTGGCAGTGACGGATGGTAAAAGAGGAGCGAATATATTGTCGGAGAACAGATGGGTAAAGATGACTGCTTTCCCGAATAAGTCGGTGGATGATACGGGTGCTGGTGACGCATTTGTAAGTGGTGCTGTGGCCGGAATTTTAAAAGAAAAAAGTTTAGAGGAAATATTAAAGATGGGATTAGCTAACGGAGGAGCAGAGGTGACCAGGTTAGGTGCAAAAGAAGGGTTGCTAAATGAAAAGGAGATGGAAAAGAAACTAATAAGGCAGCTGAAAACGATTGAGGAAAGATTTTAGTTTTAGATGTGATTAAATGAATGTATGGATAAGCCGAAGATTTTTGTGACTCATAAGCTTCCGGGAAAATTTTCCGAGAGGTTGGCGAAGGACTATGAGGTAGAGGTTTGGCCAGAGAAAGACATTTCCAGGACGGATCTTTTGGAGAAGGTTAAAGGAGTGACGGGAATAATATCACTATTAACGGAAAAAATTGATGCGGAAGTGATGGACGTGGCAGGTAATAATCTTAAGGTGATTAGTAACTACGCAGTTGGTTATGACAATATTGATGTGGAGGCGGCAACCAAAAGAGGAATCTGTGTGACTAACACTCCAGGTGTATTAACCGAGTCTGTTGCAGAACATGTTATCGGGTTGGCGATTAGTTTATTAAAAAGAATTTCTGAAGGAGATAGATTCGTCAGAAGTGGAAAATATCATGGATGGGAACCAGATTTGTTAGTCGGAACCGGGCTGAGGGACAAGGTGATGGGAATTGCAGGTTTGGGGAGAATCGGTAGATGGACGGCAAGGATGTCCATTGCTTTGGGAATGAAGGTGATTTACTTTAATCGGCACAGGGATGAAGAGTTCGAAGAAGAATATGGTGTTGTCTATCACACATTGGAACAACTATTGGAACAGTCTGATGTAGTGAGTCTCTCCGTACCTTTAACAGAGGAAACCAGGCATATGATAGGTGAGACGCAATTAAAGTTGATGAAGAAGACGGCAATTTTAATTAATACTGCCAGGGGTCCGATAGTAGATGAAGAAGCTTTGATCAAGTCATTAAATGAGAAATGGATTGCCGGTGCAGGCTTGGATGTGTTTGAGGATGAATCCGGGGTCCCTGAGGCTCTACGATCATTACCAAATACAGTGTTAACACCTCATATTGCATCGGCGACAATAGAAGCCAGAATGGCTATGGCAAGGCTGGTGGTAGAGAATTTGATGGATGCTTTAGCGGGAAGGCAACCAGCATGCTTAGTAAATGTCTCGGTATGGGAAAGTAAGATAGATTGATTATGGAGGACATAGACAAAATAGTTCCAGAAGAGCAAGATGAGAATGTTGGAGGGGACCCGCCTAAGAAAAAACGTGAGAAAAAAAGAAAATCCAAGGAAGAAAGAATTAGAGACAGAAGAGCTGTTTTGATACTTTTTCTGGTGGTGTTTGCGATCACCATGGCTTTTTATTTTTGGCCAAAGATTTCCGGAATTAAGTCAGGAGCTGAATGGAAGATCGAAATACCCGGATGGAAAGGGTATTCGGAAGTTGATATGTAGGATTTAGAGAATTTGGGGGGTAGGGGAAGTTGTTGGCTTTCTTGATTCGAGAATGGTCTTGACGAGTTGTGGATTGCAAGAAACTTTTGGTTCTGTTCCCTTGACGAAGTATTCGTTTCTGGTGGGACAACCATCGCAGGTGAGGGTGCCGGTGAGGGTGCAGATTGGGACCGAAATTAAATTGTCCGGCTTGGCAATCTCTTTCGGTTGGGGATATTTTTCAATAATCTGGTTGAAAATCTTGGCCCAGATGGGTGAGGCTCCGGTGATGCCAGAGGCGACGCGGGACATAGGTTCGTTGTTGTTATTACCAACCCAGGAGGCGACCAGAAAAGTATCGGTGTAACCAATTGTCCAGTTGTCACGGAGATCATTGCTGGTACCTGTTTTAACTGCAACTTTAGCGGGTTTGATATTTAAGACAGAGTTGAAGCCGAAGGCAGGTGTACGAGCTGAGTTGTCCGAAAGTACGTCAGTTATCAAGTAGGCTGTTAAAGGAGAGACAGCCTGTTTCTTTGAACAGCTTTGGTCAGTGGCTAAAGCAGTGGCGCTTTCTGGATCAGCGATCATTTGCATTGGGCAGCTAGCGAGAAATAAATCCTTACTCTCTCTGGTTTTCACAGAGATGATTGATTTGAGAGGGGTGGCTATGCCTTTGTTAGCGAAGGTAGAGTAAGCAGTAGCAAGGTCGGTCATTTTTACCTCAAGACTTCCAAGGGCCATAGACAAGCCGTACCTTTCTGGTTCATTCCAAGTAGTTATTCCCATAGATTGAGCAAGGTTGGCAAAATTTTGGATGCCATTCTGGGATAGAAGCATGATTGAGGGAATATTGTATGAACTACCAAGAGCCTGCCTTAAGGATATGGTCCCATGGAAGCGGCCGTCGTAATTTTTTGGTACCCAAGGTCCTTGACCAACAAGGTTGAAAGAGATGGGTTTATCTTCGATGGTGGAAGAGGGGCGCAGACCCTTCTCGAATGCAAGGGCATAGTTAATCGGCTTTATAGATGAACCTGGCTGTCTGAGTGAGGTAGTCAGGTTGACCTGGCCATCTTCATTTAGATTAAAATAATCTTTGGAACCTACCATTGCCAGGATTTCCCCCGTCTGTGGATTGGTTACCAAAGCTGCTCCGTTTGAGACATTAAAATTCTTTAACTTGGATACCTCTTCTGTAACTGCTTTTTGGGCTAGGTTCTGCAACTCCAGATCCAGAGTCGTGGTAACAATCAACCCTCCGTGGTTGACGATATTTTCTCCCAGTTGTGAAGTCAGGATATCTTTTACGAACATGACGAAGTGCGGGGCATTTATCTCTGTTTTTGCCGAGCTAAACTCAAGCTTCACGGTGAGGGCTAAATCCAGTTCGTCAACACTTAAAAAGCCGTTTTTGACCATTTGATGGAGAACTTGTTTTTGTCTAGTATAGGCAAGTTCAGGATTTTCCCCGTAAGGTGAGTATTTACTGGGAGCTTGTGGAAGACCAGCTAAAAATGATGCCTGTGCAATGTTGAGGTCTTTTGCATCGATGTTAAAGTACTGCATTGATGCTTCCTGGATGCCGTATGCTGTACCACCAAAACCAACTTGGTTAAGATACATTTCGAAAATTTCGTCTTTGGTGAAAATATTTTCGACTTGAAAAGCAAGGATGAGTTCCTTGATTTTCCGGGTGATTGTTTTCTCGTTTGTGAGCAGGGTGTTCTTTATCAATTGTTGGGTGATGGTAGAGCCTCCCTCCAGACGATCTTTGGTAAAGTTTTTATAGACCGCCCTGACAAGCCCTACGGGAGAGAAACCTTTGTGGTGATAAAAGTCTTTATCCTCAGCAGTGAGGAAGGCGTTTTTGATATGGGGTGGAAGATCATTAAGTTTGATGAGAGTGCGATTTTCATCTTCGTAAATTTTATAAAGTAACTTGCCATGACGATCAACAATTTGGGTGGTGAGCTTATCCGGGAAATTTCTTAGTGAGTGAGGGTTGGGTAAATCGATGATTATTTCGTTATAAAAAATCACTGAGGAGATGATAAGGGTACAAAGAACTACAGACACACGAAGACTTAATTGTGGAAGAGCTATTTGCGGAAGTCGCAATCGGGGGAGCTTATACTTTTTTAGAGAAACACTTTTTCTTTTTGAAAGTTTGGGGAAAGAAATTCTTATCGAAAATATTTTGCCGATGAGACGTGATATGAGGAGGATAAGGAACCCAGCAAAAGTGACGGAGAGTATCGTCAGTCGGAAAAAAGGCAGGCCAAGGTTTTTAAGAACGGAATTTAATAAATTAAACTTAGGCCTGTGTTTGGTCATTCTGAAATTACGATTTTGAAAGGGGCAGCTGTCCGCTCTAGATATATTCTAAATCCGAATGATCAAAAAAGGTAGAGGAATCTTCAGTTATTGGTTGCGGAGGTAATCAGCAATTGGTTGCCAGATATCGAGATAGGGAACTTCATAGCCAAGAGCCCAAATAGCGACCCCTCCGAGGTTGGCTGAATTAATGAGTTTAATTTTCAACTCGAGCGATCTGGGATCTTCATAATGGATCTGACGGGTTTCGTCATCAATCTCGTAGGTCAAATATGGACTCATGGTGGTTGATGACCAAGTGGCGGAAAGTGAGCTGATGGTGGTATCAGAAAATAAATCTCTTACCCTTTGGTAGGAGGCAAGTGCTCCAGTGCCGGCGTAGGTGTTAGCAAGAAATTCGGTGGAAGTGGTCTGCCATTCGTATCCGTAAAAGGGAACCCCGAGAATGATTTTTTGGGGCGGTACAATGGCCGTGATCTCGGACAGATTGGTGGTGACATCTTGTTCAAGGCAACCTTCCGGAGGATCCATGAGTTCGGAAAAACCCGATGGTTTTGGGCAAGCCCCTCTCAATGGAGCGATGGGACCTGCTTGTGATGAAGCCTTCCGGTAATAGTCATAGGTCATGACGATAAAGTGGTCGACAATCGGACTGAGAGATGCCAGGTCGTAGAGGCGGTTCCTTCTGGCAGAATCAGCGAAGATGTCGATATCCACTTCACAATTAGGTTTGATCGTTCGGCAGCGAGTTCTTAGCTTACTGATGAAGAGGGTAAAGTTGTCTTTAGTAGCTTTGTCCGGTGAACTTATAGATTCAAAGTCAATGTTGATGCCATCGAACCGTTTGTCGATAAATATCTGGAGGATTGAGTTTAAGGCGGTCTCTTGGTTCGTTGATGAGTTTAGGATTCCCGCGATTATTTCCGGCTCCATTGCAGTTACGGTCAGGATAGTTTTTTGATTGAGAAGTCTGACCTGGTAGAGGATCTTATCCAAGGACGAGGAGTTAAGCTTGTTCCATCCCGGCTCCAGTTCTATTGAATTTACTTTCTTTTGAGCTGAGCCGTCCTCGTTAAGGCTTAAGCTAAAGTAAGCAAAGTGAGTGAGGTCTTTGATATGGAGATTTTCGGCGTGTTTTAAGTTCCAGTAAGGGAAGAATCCATAAACGATTTTGTCCGTTGGTTTAGGAGGGGCGATGTAATTTTCGATCAGTGCCAAAGGGCTGACTAGGGGAAGGCTGTATTGCCAGAGGGAATAAAGTGTTACGGCAGTAACAACAATTCCGATGGTCAGAAAAAAGAGAAGTATTTTCTTAAGCATAATTTCTTAGGGGGTCGGTGTGGGGAGGAAGTTGAAACGGGTAATGGAGGTAAATTGGAACGGATTGTAATTAACGTTCGTTTGCGGCCATTGAATACTTCCTTTGTCGTTTACGGGATAGGTGCAGTCAAGGCAAAAATCTTTAGTGAAAGGATCGGAAACTACGGTGTGTTCCTCGAGGTCACGGTCTATGGTTTCGTCACCGGGAAGGATGGGGTATTTATCAGATCTTCTGACCCAAACCTGTTTTCTCGTAGGAGCTCTGTCGTGTCCAATGGGAAGAATACCGTTGATGAAATATTCCGAATGCGATTCACAGCCATTTTCAACCGTAGCCAGGAGCCCGGTGAGGTTACATACCTGCATATCAGTGATACCTTCCGGCTTAACTAGGGGTTTGTCTTTTGTATCTTTCAAAAGCACTCTCATGATGTCGTTCCAGATAGGAGAAGCCCCTGTAACGCCTGAGGCAACATAACTCATGGATGTATTATCGTTGTTGCCGACCCAGGTGGCGACTAAGTAATCGGCCGTGTAGCCGATGGTCCAGTTGTCTTTTAAGTCGTTGGTGGTGCCTGTTTTTACCGAGACAGTATGTCCGGGGATCACCAATTCTGATCTAGCTCCGAAAGCGGCTGAACGGGCACCGTTGTCGGCAATAATATCGGAAATAATGAAAGCCACCTCTTCCGGTAGGGTGACCCTAGGTTCATTGGGATTTGTTTGAACTAATTCATTCCCATTCCAAAATTGTTGCCAATTGCGAGGGAGAATGCCAGTGAGGTTTTCGGTGTTTTCAGCCGAAAATTCTTCGAGAAGATGCCCGTCGTAAGTTTCTACTTTAAGAATTGAGGTTAACGGAACAGTAACACCTTTGTTAGCAAAGGTGCCAAAAGCTGTGGCCATGTCATACATTGTTACCTCACCGCCTCCGAGAGTCAGAGAGAGTCCATAGAGATCAGGATTTTTCCAGGAGGTAATTCCCATTGCCGAAGCTGTTGAAATAAATGATTCAAGGCCATTCAGGGCGAGCATTTTTACCGCCGGAATATTGAGTGAATTGCTGAGGGATTGGCGCATTGAGACGGGTCCGCGGAAAGTGTTATCGTAGTTCTTCGGGCAATATTGTTTTTGACCCGCGACATTAAAACAGGTGGGAACATCGAGGAACATTGTCCCTGCAGTCCACCCCCTTAACAGCCCAACTGCATAGTTTACCGGTTTTATGGATGATCCAGGCTGTCTGAGTGAGGTGGTGATGTTCACCTGTCCATCGATTTCTTCGTTAAAGTAGTCTTTAGATCCAATCATGGCAATGATTTCTCCAGTGGCAGGGTTGGTCACCATGGCAGCACCGTTACTTATTTTCAAACGTTCAATCCTTTTCATTTCTGCAGAGAGTGAAGCTTCAAAGATTTTTTGCAGATCGAGATCAAGGGTAGTAGTGACGTTTAGACCACCAAGATTGACCGTATCTTCCCCGTATTTTTGAACTAACTGATCTCGGACTGTAAGGGAAAAATGAGGTGCGTTGATTTGAACATTTTTTGTTAAAAAATTTAGTTTTTCTACTGCGGCTTGCTCCGACTGCTCCTTGGTGATATAGCCATCTTCAACCATGCGTCTTAGGACTTCTTTCTGACGGTTATATGCAAGCTCCGGTTTGGCTCCGAAAGGTGAATAGCGAGTAGGAGATTGAGGAAGCCCGGCTAAAAGAGCCGATTCGGCGAGGGAAAGCTCGCTCGCTTTTTTACCAAAATATGTTTGAGCAGCTGTCTCAATTCCGTAAGTGGTACCTCCATATGGAGCGTGGTTGAGATAGAGTTCTAGGATCTCTTCTTTGGAATAAACCACTTCCGTGGCCAGTGCGAGAATGGCCTCTTTTATTTTTCTGCCGATAGTGCGGCTGGGATCATAGAGGAGGGCGTTTTTGACCAATTGCTGAGTGATAGTTGAGCCACCCTCAAGCCTCTGACCGGTGACTGTCTTGAAAGCAGCTCTCATTATCGCAACTGAATCCAGTCCATGGTGGCGGTAGAAATTCTTATCTTCAATGGCGACTGTTGCCTGCTTTGCAAAATCATTGATGTCTTTCGAAGAGACGGGGGTGCGACGGTAATCTGTGTAAACCTCGTAAAGAAGTTTTCCGTTACGATCTAGAATCTTGGTACTTATCGGAGCAGGATTCTTGGTTAAGCTTGCCGGACCGGGAATATCTTTAAGGAGAAAAAACAAATAGATAGAGGTTAGTCCAGTAACCACCAAAAGAGCAGGGATAATGAAGCGCCGTTTATCCCCGGAACGAAGAGATTTAATTTTTTTCTCGATGGCCTTCATTGCCTGTTTTCGAGTTATGGCCATATAAACCATTATAACCTGTATGGTACGATTGAGTTGTGAGCAGGCTGTGGATTTACTTCATATATTTATTTTTTTCCTGGGGTAGTTTTCGTTACTTCATCAAGTTACCTGATGTAGTAGAAGAGTTGTGGTTCAAGCCGATGATCTGGCTGGTACCAATATTTTGGTGGAATTTAGCTATTAAGAAGAGGGTGGAGATGTTTGAGAATACTTGGATAGAAACCAGTAGTTGGGGCTTGGGAATTGCTTTGGTATATTGGTTAATTTTCAGTCAGTTGAGAGTCCCAGACATAAGTTGGCAAGTTATTGGAATAGCGGTAGCAACTGCGATTGTAGAAGAGCTTACATTTAGCGGATTTATTTCCGGATATCTGGAAAGATATGCAAAGGGAAGTTGGTGGAATCTGATTCTTACGGGATCGATGGCGGGGGTAATGAGACTACCTATTGCGACCTTTGTATATAGATTGTCACCCATCGCGACTCTTGGAGTATTCTTACTGGCGTTTTCCATAACAATGATTCATTCGTGGATAAGACAAAAGACAGGGAACGTAGCGGGAGGGATGATCGCCAGGATCGGACTAAATTTGGCGATCTTGGGTTAGCCAAAAAAACTCCCCCGGTGGGGGGAGTAGGGAATTATTCTCTTCGACGAGGTAACAAACAATTTTTCTTGATATTTTCGGAGACCAGTCGGCGGAGTTGTCCTAGATCAAAGTCTTCTGGGTTATAGCCTTCGATTTTTACCCCACTTATTGTCACTTTGAAGATGGCTGACTCAGGATCTACGGGGACAATATCGACGGCAATAACCAAGTTCTTATCCTTCGAGCTCACAAGCCTTGGTTCCGGCCAAACGGCCACGCGCCTGGCGATTGTTTTCCAGACAACTAGGTTTTTAGTGCCAGCAAGGAAGTAGTCGTCTGTGAGTCCAACAGCCAATGGGTCCTTGCGGTCTCTTGCCGGGTAGACACGTTCGTCCACTCTGTGATACCCCTGACGTTTTAAGTCCTCGAGGATCGAAGCGATGGCAGGGGGGAAAGGTAGATAAATCAACGCTTCGAGGTGGCTCCTAAGCTCAGTCCTGAATTCATCTTTCTTAATGTTCGCGGATGTGCGTTCCGCTACCGTGCTGGCGGCTGCATTAAGGACTTCATCAAGCCAATTATCATCCATGACAGTTCCTCCAATTCATTAAGGTGCGAGATAAGTTTTGGGTATTGTACTATAAGACACTTGGTTTGTATATAGAAGTAAACGTGCCTAATTGGAGAAGTTTTTGCGGAGATTAGGCTTAATGAGGTGTTTTGATATTAAGAGTGATAGTTGCAATGCTAGGGGTAGTGTATGAAGATGGATGGAAACACTAGATATTGAAATGAATTGTCCTTACTGTACAAATAACGACACGGCGGTACTCGAAAGCAGAGGTTTGCCTGGTTCCGACGGGATACGTCGTAGACGAGAATGCAAAAAATGTAGCAAAAGATTTACAACTCATGAAAAAGTGGTGAACCTCGATCTTAAAGTAATAAAAAAGGATGGTCGACTTGAGGACTATGACAGAGAGAAATTAATAAAGGGTGTAAGGAAGGCATGCTACAAACGGGCAGTAAATGAGGAGAGAATTGAAAATTTAGTGGACGAGATTGAGATGAAACTTTTAAAACGCAGGACTACCCAGATTAAGTCATCGGATATAGGAAAAATGGTTCTGAATCGTTTGAAAAAGCTTGACGAGTTGGCCTTTATGAGGTTTGCAAGTGTTTATATGGATTTTAACGATGCAAATCAATTTCGTTTATTTATCGGTGCCCATTAAGTTAGTAATTAATCAACAAAAATGGTAGTTTCCCAATCTATATATAAAAGCATGAGTACAAAGAGAGAGTCTGAGGAAGAAAATTACGAACAGGTTATGAAGGGTATTAATAGTAAGCTTGGATCTATGCCGAAGATGCCCGATGATCTGCCGACAGGCGACTGGTCTGAACAGGCTGTAAAAGTATTGAAGGAGAGATATCTAGATAAAGACGGCGATGGAGTGTTGACTGAAACTCCGGATGAGCTTGTCTGGAGAGTGGCTTGGGCTATCGCTGCAGCAGAGGTGAGGTGGGGAGCAGATAAAGAGCAAGTAATGGAGATGGCAAAAAGATTCTACTCGTTATTGGGATCGAGAAAATTTCTGCCAAACTCACCAACACTGATGAATGCAGGCAAGGAGAATGGTCTCCAGTACTCAGGATGTTTCGTGTTGCCGGTAGAAGACTCCATTGATGGAATTTTTGAATCTCTCAAAAATCAAGCGATCATTCATCAATCAGGGGGAGGAACCGGATTTTCGTTTTCCCGCTTGAGACAAAAGGGGTCAATGGTCAGAAAGAGTAGGGGGGTGGCGTCAGGTCCAGTTAGTTTTATGAAGGTCTATAACGAAGCCACTCAACAGATCAAGCAGGGAGGTACCAGGAGAGGGGCGAATATGGGTATATTGAGAGTCGATCATCCGGATGTGAGGGAATTTATAACTTGCAAGATAGATGGAGGGATAACAAACTTCAATATTTCTGTGGCGGCAACCGATAAGTTCATGAAAGCAGTGGTCGACGATACGGATTACGACATAATTGAGCCTCACACTGGCAGGGTCATAAGACAAGAAAACGCAAGGGAAATCTTTGACCTAATTTGTGAGTGCGCCTGGAAGTCTGGAGACCCAGGGATGGTCTTTATCGATAAGATAAACGATGGTCCAGCCAACCCCGTACCAAGTATGGGTCCAGTTGAGAGTACTAATCCGTGTGGAGAACAGCCTCTATACCCATATGATTCGTGTAATTTGGGAAGCATTTTTCTAAATTATTTTGTAAAAGAGAGCGGAGGTAAACAAGAAATCGATTGGGAGGGATTGAAGGAAACTGTCAGACTTTCAGTAAGATTTTTAGATGATGTGATTGAAGTAAATCCTTATCCTCTAAAACAAATTTGGGATACCGTGAGATCGATCAGAAGAATTGGTCTGGGCATCGGTGGTTGGGCCGATATGCTTTACCTGTTAGGAATTGCATATAACAGTGAAGAGGCTTTAGTTTTGGCTCGGAAAGTAATGAAGACGATCAACGATACCGCACACGAAGAGAGTGAGTTTTTAGCAGAGGAAAGAGGTGCTTTTCCCTTATGGAAAGAAAGTATCTTCAAAGACGGAAAGAAAATTAGAAATAGCGCGATTACCACTATCGCTCCAACAGGAACCATAGGAATAATTGCCAATACTTCAGGTGGTTGTGAGCCAGTATTTGCTTTGGCATATAAGCACATGGTCAAAGACGAGTCGCTAAACAGAGAAATGTTCTTTGTTGACCCTGCATTTAAGGAAGTAGCTGTCAGAGAAGGTTTTTGGAGTGATGACTTGGGAAGTGCTGTGGCGGAGAGTGGTAATGTTCACGGACTTAGCCTGGTTCCTGAGAAATGGCAAAAGATACTGGTCACTTCTCATGAAATTACTCCCGAGTGGCATGTGAAGATGCAATCTGCCTGGCAAGAATTTACCGATAATGCAGTGAGTAAGACGATCAATTTGCCTAACGAGGCAACTGTTGATGATGTTGCCAGGTCGTATCTGATGTCATACGAATTGGGTTGTAAAGGAATCACCATTTATCGAGATGGGAGTAAAAGTATTCAGGTATTAAATGTGGGGACAAAGGAGACAAATATAAAAGACACGGAGGTGGATGAAGTAATGACTACTGAAGAAGTCGTGGAGACAATGGCCGATCTCAGAATTCGTCCAATTAAACTACAAGGAAATACATATAGAGTTCACACTCCGGTAGGAGCTGCTTTTGTGGTTATCAACGCAGATGAAATGGGGAATCCGTTTGAGGTGTTCATCAATGTTGGTAAAGCAGGAACGCATGTGATGGCAGACGCTGAGGCGATGGGACGTTTAATTTCCCTGGCTCTCAGGGTGCCATCCAAATTTCCGCCAAAAGCTTTGGCTGAAGCAGTCATTGACCAGTTGTCTGGAATTGGAGGAGCAGAGTCGGTGGGTTTTGGAGGTAATCGGGTGAGAAGCTTGGCAGATGGAGTGGCGAAGGTGCTAAAAGACTATTTAAAGGGCAACGGAGGTGGGCTAGAAGCGGCTCACGAGGAGGAAGTAGTGGGGAGTGTCGGCCAGCAGCAAGCACTGCCGTTGACGAAGAGGAGAGGTGATCTGTGTCCCGAGTGTGGAAGTGCATCTTTAGTACTGGAGGAGGGGTGTATGAAGTGCTATTCTTGTGGAGCAAGTAAGTGCTGAGAGGTCTTTGAAACAATAAAGCCCTCTTTTTAGAGGGCTTTTGATTGCTTTTGATGTAGTTTGAATAGTAACTTGACAAAAATGTTTAGGGGATATTTAATTATATTAGGTAATCTTGTTTACTATCAGTCTTTTGTTGACACTGCTAGGTGTAGGTTTCGCTCGCCTTTCTCCAATGTATCGTGGTTTTTTGTATGTACGGTCGTTATTCTTTTTGTGGTTTTTTCCCATAACGGGATGGCATTATGAGAACCCATAGGTCATGTATATTATCGGTAACAATTTATTGTCACTCTCTTAGGTTGAGTGATAGGATGGCTTTGGTTTATGATAAGAAAATGGGAAAAGGAATGGTTTATCTCTTTACAGGAGAGGGAAAAGGGAAAACTTCTGCTGCTTTAGGAGTAATGTTGAGGATGTTGCTAATTGGGAAGCCTGTGGTCTGGATATCGTGGTTTAAAAACAGAGAATGGCAGATAAGTGAGATGGGCTTAGATCAAGCTTTCCCAGACCTGCTTGAAATGTATTGGACGGGTGAGGGATTTTTTATCAAGGAACCGGAGACTATTATAAACGGGGTCAAAATGGCAAAGGTCAACAAAGGTAGGGTGAGAGATGTGGCATCGCCAGTTAGTCATAACCAATCAGCTAAAAAGTCGCTTGAGTTAGTTAAAGATGTATTGAAAAGAAATGTTAAGCCCGCCTTGGTGGTAATGGACGAAGCTCTTCAGGCAATTAAAGAGGGATTATTGACCGAAAAAGAAGTACTAGCGGTGATAAAACAAAGAGGAGAGACACATATAGTGTTGACTGGACGAGGAGCGAGGGTTGGATTGATCAAGTCAGCCGACTTAGTGACCGAGATGAAAAAGGTCAAACATCCTTACGATTCAGGAAAATTGGCAATCAAAGGGTTGGATTATTGAGTGGAAAATGGTGATCAGCAGGTCAAACTCAGTGTATATTTAAAGTATGCCTATCCCCGGAAAGGAAATTGAACAGCGCCCAGGTTTAGATCAGACTGCGATCCGTGAGGTGGAAGGCTATATTGAGAGAGTTGAAAGACAAGCGGAAACTCAAGCACAAGTGCAGTCGGTATCACAAGTTCAAGTTACTCAGCCTGTAGCTCAACAACAACAAGATATGGGAAGTCTGGTATCTGCACAGTTAGCAGACGTGACTAAACCAAAAATAATTCTACCGCTCAATCAGGTCCAAATAGAAGAAGGTATGCATCACAAGATTGTGGATGGTATAAAGTGGTTGGCCGAATGGTGTGTGATGATGATTAAAAAATATCCCGGCCGAGTTTTTTATTTGCCGCCTAATCAGCAAACATGATGGATCTTAATTACTGGATAGAATATGTTTTTACCCTGATAATTGTGCTGGGGATAATCTTGTTGCTGCTGATAGTAGCGTGGTCTCTGTTCGTTATATATCTTAAATACAGCAACAGAGAGGTAGTGAGTATGAACTTTGTCCTGCTGGAAATCGCGGTTCCGAAAGATAATGAGATTAAGATAGATGCTGTAGAACAAATGTTCGCGTCATTGTTCTCGATAAAGAAAGGTGGTTTTTGGCAAAAATTTAAAGCCCAGCAACATATTTCTCTGGAGATAGTCGGAAAGAAAGAAGATATTCGTTTTTACATTTCTTGTCACAAGGATAATATGGAGTTGATCGAAAAGATGGTAGCCGGAACATATCCGGGGACAAGAGTAAAGCAAGTGGATGAATACAATATCTTTTACAAAGATGCCAAGGTCGCTTTTGCAGAATTGGCTTTAAAGAATAATAGTTTTAAACCAATAAAGACTTACAAAGATTTGCCGGTTGATTCTTTAGCTTCAATAACTTCGGCATTGGCCAAATTTGGAGATAATGAAGCAGCTGCTATTCAAATCATCATCTCACCGGCAGAATCAGAATGGAGCAAATCGGGTGAGGGCTACGTATCAAAAACAAAAAAAGACGAGGCGAATCCAGAAAAAGCCAAGTTTAAGATGAATCCTCAAGATATGGAGGCCATCACCAACAAAACATCAAAAGTTGGTTATTTAACTACGGTCAGGCTGGTGAGCATAGCACCTACCGAGGGTCAAGCGAAGGCTAATTTGTCTAACTTAAAAGGGACATTTTCACAATTTTCCGGGAACCAAAACGGTTTTTCCAGTCGAACCATCCGACTTAAACAAATGTTTATGGTCGACTTCCTCTATAGATATCAATCGATGTGGGGAAATAATTCGGTTTTGTCGGTGGATGAGCTGGCCACTGTGTGGCATCTGCCCAATAAAACGATAGAGACACCGCACGTGTACTGGTTGACGGCTAAGAGCGCCCCAGCAACAGGCGGTTTTCCATCTTCCGGTTTGTGGTTGGGACGATCTCTCTATAGAGGTCAGGAGAGAAATATCTACATTGGTGAACAAGATCGTCTCAGGCATACATACCTCATTGGCCGAACCGGTACCGGTAAAACTGAACTCTTGAAGTCAATGATCATCCAGGATATGAGAGCTGGGAAGGGTCTGTGTTTCATGGAACCCCACGGTGAGGGTATTGAAGAGCTACTTGAGTTAGTTCCACCAGAAAGGGCCGAGGACGTAATCTTTTTTGATCCTAGTGATAAAGATAGACCAATCGGTTTTAACTTGCTTGAAGTGGGAAGTATTGATGAGATGAACATTGTTGCCAGTTCAATCATTAACCTGATGTACAAGCTTTATGACCCGCACAAGACAGGTATGGTTGGTCCCAGGTTTGAACATGCTATCCGTAATGCAATGCTGACAGTGGCCTACATTCCCGGAGCTACTTTTGTGGAAGTGAATCGGGCACTGACGGATCAGAAATTCGTCCAAGAGATATTACCACTGGTGAAAGATCCGATTGTAAGAAGATATTGGACAGATCAGATTGCCCAAACCAGCGACTTCCATAAGAGTGAAACGTTAGACTATATTGCCTCTAAATTTGGCAGGTTTGTTACCAACAGAATGGTGAGAAACATTATTGGTCAGGCAAAGAGTACTTTGAACTTCAGGACAGCTATGGATGAGGGGAAGATTGTCTTCTTGAAGTTGGCAAAAGGGCTTTTAGGAGAGGAAGACGCTAACTTTTTGGGGTTGGTTTTAGTCCCAAAAATCTTAGCAGCCGCACTTTCTAGGCAGGATACCCCCAGAGAACAAAGAAGGCCATTTTTCCTATACGTCGATGAGTTCCAAAATTTTGCAACTCCTGACTTTGCTCAGATGTTGTCAGAGGTTCGTAAATACAATGTCGGTCTGATATTGGCTAACCAATTCGTGAGCCAGCTTGATGAGCAGGTTAGAGATGCCATTTTTGGAAACACAGGTACTTTAATGGCTTACCGTGTGGGTGTGCAAGATGCAAGCATCTTATCTAAGGAGTTTGAACCGATATTCCACGAGCAAGATTTGGCAAATATCGAAGCACAAAACATCTATGTAAAAACAATCGTAAATGGGACACCGGTACCTCCTTTCTCAATGAACGTGATGAAAGATCTAAAGGCTGAAAGAGCTCAAGGCAGCCCTGAAGTGGCGCGGATGATCAAGGAGCTGTCTAGACTGAAGTACGGAACAGATATTGAGGAGGTCGAAGCAGAGATCGAGAAAAGAGCCAAGCTCTAGCTCCGGGCGGTATAATATACGTTCATGGGCCGGTAGCTCAGCTGGTTAGAGCGCGAAGCTTATACCTTCGATGTCCCAGGTTCGAATCCTGGCCGGCCTACAATGAGGAAAAAAAGAATAATAGAAAAACACGATAAATTGCTTAGGGTGTCAGATTCATCGGAAGAATTAAGCGATTTTGCTCGAGGAGATTCCTGGCCAAAAGAGATGATGATCAGCGGGGACCTGGGTATTGGCAAGAAGGGTAATCCCGTGACGATCGTGGTAGAGGATGAGATGACCGGAGAGGTCCTGGAAATAAACAATATCAGTTCGGCCTTCCTGATTATTGAGGATTCAAGGAAAAATACCAATGGGTGGCTTTCTTTAGCTGTTGGCGGAGTAGACAAACTCTCCGAAGTGCTGAATTTTTTGACTCAGACAACGTTGGAAAGTTTGAAAAAACTAACCGGTAGATAAATTTACTTTAGAGATCAACAAGCTTGGGCTTGTCTTTGCTGGGTTTCTCAGAAATGAATTCTAGGTATTTCTCAGTAGTCGACAGTCTCTTGTGTCCAACCAGCTTGCTGATGTAGACCAGAGGACTTCCCTGAGCCAGTTGCTGGGCGATAAAGGTGTGTCTTAGGTCATTGACCTTGGCACCTTCGATACCACCGATGCGGAAGTATCTGTCCAGGTTGGAGCGAATGTTTCTTATAAGGAAAGGATTGCCAGTCTTAGTAATGAACACCGAGGTGTTGACACTCTTGGGCCTGAAAGTAAGATATTTCTCAAGTGACTCCTTAGTGGGGGTATTTACAGGAACAGTGCGCTCAGGATGTGATTCATAGGCGCGAATGGTGATCTGACCAGCAGAGAGGTCGAGATCGTTCAGCTTAAGGTTGGCGAGCTCAGAGATGCGCATTCCAGTTTGGAGAAGCAATTCAACGATAGCAGCCATACGTACATCTTCGCGACAGGCATCACGGAGAGCTCTGTATTCAAGTTTGGTGAGGATGCGGGGAGGTTTGATGTCGTATTTAGGGTGGGTAACGTTTACAGCGGGGTTTTCGGTAATATTACCGGTGGTTTGCATGTAAGAGAAGAAAGCTTTGATCGAGTTGATCTTGCGGGAAATCGATTTGGTGGTGTAGCCACTGTTGGCGAGATCAGCTTTGAAAGCGTCGATGTCTTCTTTTTTGAATTCTTTAATAGAAGTCTTTCCAGATTTAGCAATAAAGTTAGCTAATTGCTCTATATCTTTAGAGTAGGCTAAAATGGTCGCAGAGGCCCTGCCTTGCTGGGTCAGATGACCCTTAAAAGCCTCGATGGCCTGGATGATGTTGAGTTTATCTTGGTCCATATGGATTATTTATATTATGGCACTTATTATAACACTACAGGGTTAAAATGCAAGGGGTAAGAATCAGGCATGAACCAAAGGACAAAAAGAGCTGGATAAGGCTGGCCTTTTTGGTTTTAATATGGCTGCTAATTTGGTCATTATTCAACGATTTTTCCAAGGTAAGGAAGGGGTTTTTGAGGGTGGATGAATCTCAAAATAGGCTAACTCAGGTCAAGGAGGAGAATTTGGAGCTTAAACGTAAGATGATGGCAGTCCAGACCGAGTACTATAAGGAGAAGTTGATGAGAGATAAGTTGAATCTACAACTTCCCGGGGAGACGGTGGTCGTTCTGCCTGAAAAAGATGTTGAGGTGGTATCTGGAGAGGCTGAAGGAGAGACAGAGGAAAACTGGGAAAAATGGTTAAAGATTGTCAGATAGTGTTGCGGGGCCGAGGCTCCGCCCCTCGGTTAAGCAGGATTATGAGCCCTGCAAGATACTTACCTTCCCCCCGCATGTTTACGAACACTCGTATTATAGCATGGGTGGCTGTCAGGCTCCCAACTTCTGGTAAAATATGCATGATGGCAGGGTAGCTCAAATGGTTAGAGCGGAGGATTCATAAACCTCAGGTAGTGGGTTCGATACCCACCCCTGCTACATTATCCGTTGGTCAGGCATGTGATAGAATCTGGGCCAAATGGAAAAAGAAAGAATAATTTCCCCCGAGAGACTTGGATTAGAGGATGGATTGATGGAAGTAGAGCTTAATGATTACCGGAAAGAGATAATTGGGGTGATTGAGGGTGCAAAGCTGTCGGCAAAGTATGCCGAGTATGGGGAGCGTTGGGTAACTTACTGGGTGGAAGGAAGGATGGTGGGGTGTGTGACTATTGAGAGAAGAGATAAATTAATCCATCTGCAATCGCTTTCGGTAGATAATAATCATCGTAAGATGGGGATAGCCAGGGAACTGGTTGAGTATGTATTCGACAATTATGTGGATCAAGGGGAGGCTCTGACGGCTCTAACTTTGTTCTGGAATGTAAAAATATACGAGAAGCTGGGATTTACCAGGGTGAATGCGGCGGAGATGAAAAAGGCAGATGATGTTGCCGGTCGGGAGAAACATAAGCATTGTGCGGCTTTGTTAAAGCTCAAGGAGTGATAAAATTTCTTCATGAAGAAGAGAATTTTGACAGGTGACCGCCCCAGTGGCAGTCTTCACCTAGGACATTATTTGGGATCCCTTAAAAATCGGGTCAGGTTGCAAGATGAATACGAACAATTTGTGTTGATTGCGGATGTTCAAGCATTGACCGATAACTATGAGAACCCTCAGATAGTTGCAGATTCAGTTCGAGGATTGGTGCTGGATTATGTGGCGGCCGGTATTGATCCGGAGAAGTCTACGATCGTTGTTCAGTCGAAGATTAGTGCTATTGCTGAGCTGACCATTTTTTACTTAAATATGGTGAGCCTAAACAGGGTGTTACGTAACCCAACAGTGAAAAGCGAAATTGAACAGAAGGGTTTTGGTGAGTCGGTGCCAGCAGGGTTCGCGATGTATCCTGTTTCTCAGGCTGCAGATATCACTGCCTTTGGGGCAAATTTGGTGCCAGTAGGAGAAGATCAGTTGCCAATGATAGAGCAAACAAGGGAGATCGTCCGTAAATTTAATAGTTTGTACGGTGAGACATTGGTAGAGCCGGAAGCTTTGTTGGGAGAGGAACCCCGATTGGTGGGACTAGACGGTAAATTTAAGATGAGCAAGAGTTTGGGAAACGCGATTTATCTCTCCGATTCAGAAGAAGATGTTCTCAAGAAGATTATGTCGATGTATACCGATCCAACGAGGTTAAAACCAACCGATCCAGGTCATGTTGAGGGTAATCCAGTTTTTACCTATCATGATGCGTTTAATGATAATAAAGATGAGGTGGAAGATCTGAAAAAAAGATACAAGGATGGACAAGTAGGGGATGTTGAAGTGAAACAAAAATTAGCCGTGGCTATCAACAAGGTCTTGGCACCAATGAGAGAAAGAAGAGCACTTTTAGAGAAAGATCCGGCAAGAGTTGACCAAATCTTGCGCAATGGAGTAGACAGGGGAAACAAGGTGGCGAACGAAACTCTTCTAATCGTTAAAAGGGCGATGAAAATAGATTACGAGTTTTAACTAACATGAAAGACAATGTCAATTATGAAGATTTTTCTAAGCTGGATATCAGGGCAGGATTGGTGACTGCGGCCAGTGCTCCGGAATGGAGTGACAAGCTAATACGATATGAAATGGATCTGGGAGATGAGATCGGGAAAAGAATATTGTTTTCAGGGATAAGAAAATGGTATAAACCAGAGGACTTGGTGGGTAAGAAAATGCCGGTAGTGGTCAACCTGGCACCCAAAAAAATGGGAGAAGAAGAAAGCCAGGGAATGACGATCATGTCTGATGGAGATGAAGGTCCTTTGTTGATCTTTTTGTCAGATGAAGTTGTTCCCGGAACTGTGATCAGATAAGGCACTTTTAGCCTCAGCCATGCTATGATAGGATGGCAATATGAATACGGAAAAAACATCAGATCCAATAAAAAAGGGTGGAGTCGAGCGCAAGATTGAATTGAGATTTAATATGAATTTTAGGAGGGTTATCGTCTGGATACTGATTCTCTTCCTCTTTTTACCCAGTTTAATTTCTTTATTGGCCAGTGCTACCGGAACGATGATCGAGCTTCCTCTCTCGACAGCCATCTCTGAAATCAAATCCGGGTTAGTCGAATCGGTAAAGGTAACGGGAGATGAGCTCATTCTTCTCTATCCTAAAGACGAAAATGGTGTACAAAGATTAGGAGTATCCAGAAAGGAAGAGGGCTCTAGTTTTATGGAGGCTTTGCAGAGAGCCGGAGTTGATGAATCTAAGATCAGAGTGGAAGTAGTCTCTCAAAGCATAAGTAAGGCATTTTGGGCAATAATTTCGATAGCATTGCCGATAGTTGGATTTGGAGTATTAATGTATTTCTTGATGAGACGGCAGGGGGGAGGAGCAGACGTTTTCGGAATCGGAAAGAGTAGAGCCAGATTATTTGCAAAAGGTAAACAATCAGTTAAATTTACAGATGTCGCAGGAGTAGATGAGGCGAAAAAGGAACTAGAAGAAGTGGTGGACTTCCTGAAAAACCCAAAGAAATATAAAGATCTGGGAGCTAGAACACCTAAGGGTGTGCTGTTGACCGGACCATCAGGTGTTGGGAAAACTCTGTTGGCTAGAGCCGTTGCTGGAGAAGCGGGTGTCCCCTTCTTTTCAATGGCAGGATCAGAGTTTATGGAGATGCTTGTGGGCGTGGGTGCTTCCCGCGTCAGAGATTTGTTCGATACTGCCAAGAAAGCTTCCCCCTCGATAATATTTATTGATGAAATTGATGCCATCGGACGGACAAGGGGTGCCGGTGGAGGAATGAGCGGTCACGATGAGAGAGAACAGACCCTGAATCAGATCCTGGTTGAAATGGATGGCTTTACACCCAGTGATAATGTGATCGTTGTGGCAGCTACTAATAGACCAGACGTACTTGATGCTGCTTTATTAAGACCTGGAAGGTTTGATCGTAAGGTAAATCTTGATTTACCAGATATTGCCGGTAGAAAAGCCATTATTGAAATCCACAGAAAGGGTAAGCCTTTTATGAAGGAAGTGAGCTGGGATAGAGTTTCAGAAAGAACGGTAGGTTTCTCTGGTGCAGACTTGGAAAATATGCTAAACGAGGCTGCAATATTAGCTGCCCGTGAAGCTCGAAAGGAGATAGGAATGAAGGATATCGAGGAGGCTGCTCTGAAGGTGGAAATTGGACCAGAAAAGAAGAGATTGCAAAGCACGCGGGAGAGAAAAATGACTGCTTATCACGAGGCCGGTCACGCGGTGGTAGGTCATTTACTACCAGGAAATGATCCAGTAAGAAGAGTGAGTATCGTATCTCGTGGATTGGCCCTCGGGTTCACTCTCTCTCGGCCTAAGACGGATAAGTATCAGACTACAAAAACGGAGCTTATTGATCGGTTGGCAATGATGTTGGGAGGTAGAGCAGCAGAGAAGGTTGTCTACGACGAACTGACTGCCGGAGCGGCCAATGATATCGAGAATGCCACTCGACTAGCTAGGAGGATGGTTGTAGATTTCGGAATGAGTGATATTGGTCCACTGGCACTAGGTCAGTCAACAGAGCTTGGAATTTGGGGGATGAGTTATGGTGATCAAGTAAGGGTGTCGGAGGACATGCAGGCAAAGATAGATACCGAAGTTAAAAAGCTGGTAGATGCTGCCTACATTACAGCTGAGACTGTTTTAAAAAAACAAAGAAAGACTTTGGATAAGGTGGTCGAGCAGTTAATGAAAGTTGAGACATTAGAGCAAGATTCGTTCGAGAAAATAATGGGATCACCTAAAGCCTCTTTAGACGAAGATGAGAAAACTAGTACTGATTGACGGGAACGCCCTACTTCATAGGGCGTATCACGCTTATCCTCCTTTGACTACGCCGAAAGGTGAGTTGGTTGGAGCAGTATATGGATTCTCGGTGCTGTTATTATCTGTTTTGGAGAAATTGTCGCCTACTCATGTGGCCGTAGCCTGGGACGTCAAAGGTCCTACCTTTAGGAAGATTGCCTTCGACGAATACAAAGCGAATAGAGGTCCCATGGATGAAGATCTTGTCTCTCAGATTGAAAGAACCAAAGAAGTGGTCGAAGTGTTAAACATTCCCCAGTTTGGTATAGAGGGTTTTGAAGCAGACGATATCATTGGGACTCTTTCCTGGACTGCCACAGACGAAAAAAATGAAGCGGATACACAAGCGGTAATAGTAACAGGGGATAGAGATGCTCTTCAGTTAATTAAAGATAAGAGAGTTGTAGTCTATTTGCCGATCCACAATCGTTATTCTCAATCCGAGGTATTTGATGAAGATCGGGTGATCGAGGTATATGGATTGCGACCTGATCAGATGATCGATCTAAAGGCTTTGATGGGAGACGCGTCAGACAATATACCCGGAGTTAAAGGTGTCGGTAAAGTAACCGCGACCAAACTTATCCAGGATTTCGGGACTCTGAAAAATTTATATAAAAAATTGGATGACGAAAGGATAAAACCTCGTACTCGAATTATGTTGGAATCCGGAAGAGATATTGCCTGGAAGAGTAGAGAGCTGGCGGAAATAGACAGACATGTACCTCTTGATTTTGACTGGGAGTCTTGTTTGTTAACAAACTATGATAAAGATAAGGCGGTTAAACTGTTTGAGGAATTGAGTTTTAAGAGTTTGATAGGAAAGCTCCCTTCTGATGAATGGGAGAAGACGGCAGAGGAGGTATTCTTATGAAAATAGCTTTAGTTCATGACTATATAAAGGAGTTTGGAGGAGCCGAAAGAGTTTTGAGGGTACTCTCGGACATGTATCCAAATGCCCCAATCTATACAGCCTTTCGTTTAAAGGGATCAAGTTGTGATCTAGCTTTTAGTGATAGAAAAATAGTTGAGAGCAAGTGGGCATTATTGATAAAGTATGGAAATCTTTATAGCCCTCTGAGGTTTTTACTGCCTTTAATTTGGAGATCAATTGATTTAAGAGGGTATGATCTGGTGATTACTTCTTGTTCTTCGTATATAGCCAGAGGATTCAGGGTCGACGATGGTGCGACAGTAATTGCTTATTGTCACACACCTCCAAGAAATCTATATGGATATGAAACAAGTATTCATTTAATGAAATATTGGATAGTGAGAGTTTACGCAACAGTGGTAAACCACTTTTTACGAATTTTTGATTTGTGGTCGGCAGGGAGAGTGGATAAATGGATCGCCAATTCACAAAACGTTGCCGGAAGAATATGGAAATTTTACCGCAAAGAGGCTGAGGTAATTTATCCTCCAGTGGAAGTTGAAAATTTAATTAAAGAGAGCGAAGGAGAAAAGAAGGATGATTATTTCTTGATAGTCTCAAGGTTGGTTGGAGCTAAGGGATTGGTTGAGTCGGCCCAAGCAGCACGTCGTTTAGGTTTCAGACTTAAAATCGTCGGCGAGGCAGTGGGATTCAGCAAAGTCGGAGATGAATTAAAAAAATACAGGGAAGTGGAGTTGGTGGGTAGAGTGGAAGATAAAGAGCTTTATAAATTATATGCAGGGGCAAAGGGGTTTATTGCTTTAGCAAGAGACGAGGACTTTGGAATCACACCGGTAGAGGCGATGGCTGCCGGAACCCCGGTAATAGCTTTTAACGGTGGTGGTTTTAAGGAAACGGTGGTGGATGGTAAGACTGGCATTTTGATAGACGGTACCGATGAGAAAACTATTGAAACTGCAATGGGCAGATTTAGTAATATTAAATGGAAGAGAGAGGTGTTGATCTCCCAAGCGAGAAAATTTTCGAAAGAGACATTTATTAAAAATATCAGGAAGGTAGTAGAAGAGACATTAAGAGATGAAAATAAATAAAGCACTGAAGGTTTTGATCACTTATAACGGACTCTTGGTGTTCGGGGTGATGCTTTTCGGGCCGCTCTATGCAGTTTTTGTGCAAAATATAGGTGGAGGTGTGTTGTTAATCAGTATTTCTTCGGCTGTGTTTTATCTGTCATCAGCATTATTCTTGTGGGTTGTGGGAAAGATGGGAGATAAAGTCAAGGAAAAGGAGTTAATGCTGGCAGCCAGTTACCTAATCAAGGCAATAGGATACTTAGGCTTTTTGATAATTAACAGTGCTTTGGGGTTGATTTTGCTCCAGATGTTGTTTGGATTAGCAGAAGCGTTAGGCTCGCCAACATTTGGAGCTCTTTTTGCAAAACATGTGGATGGAGACATGGAAGTAATGGAATATGCAGACTGGGCACTGATTGCCAGTCTGATAATGGCTGTCGGAGCTCTTATCGGTGGTTATGTGGTGACTACGTTGGGGTTTGGACTATTGTTCGTGGTTATTTCAGCTCTTTGCTTTATTGCTTTCTTGGGGATCATATTAACGCCGCGAAAATTACTCTAAATTATGCCCGAGTTACCTGAGGTCGAGACAATCCGAAAGCAGCTGGATACTGAACTTTCCGGGAAAAAAATCTTGAAAGTGTCGGTGCTGAGAGAAAAGAGTTTTTCGGGAGAGCCAACGAAGCTTATCGGGAAGGTAGTCGATCAAGTTGGACGAAAGTCAAAGGTAATTGAGGTTAATTTTAAGAACTGGAATTCACTGGTGATTATTCACTTGAAGATGACTGGTCAGCTTGTCTATTTGTCAAAAAACATGAGAATAGCAGGAGGTCACCCGACCGCTGACTGGGTTAATGAGCTTCCGAGTAGTCACACGAGGGTTATTTGGGATTTTGCTGATGGATCAAAATTATTTTTTAATGATATGAGAGTGTTTGGTTGGATGAAAGTTATTAATAGCGAACAGTATGAGAAAGAAATCAGGAAACAGGTTCCTGATGTGATAGATAAGGAATTTGACTTTAGCTATTTAAAGAGCGTTCTGGGTAAATCGAGGAGGGCGGTGAAGCTAGTCTTGACGGATCAGGAGAAAATGGGGGGAATGGGCAATATTTATGCGAACGATGCTTTATATCTTTCTAAAATCAATCCAACCAGGGGTGCCAACTCTTTGGATGACACAGAAATCAAACAGTTGCATAAAGCGATGGTGGAGGTAATTAAAAAAGGAATCAAATATGGGGGTTCAAGCGCTTCAGACGAAAAATTTGTTGACACAAAAGGCCAGATGGGAAGGTACCAAGAACATTTTCTAGTCTATGAGCGGGCAGGATATCCATGTAAGCGAGACGGTGAGTTAATCAAGCGAATGAAGCTTGGTGGAAGGAGCACATACTATTGCCCGAAGTGTCAGGAATAGCTTATTATGAACAAATGACAAAAAGGAAAAAATTGACGATTATGAGCGAGCACTATCATGGGCAAATGCATTTTCTGTTTGGTCTTTTGGCGTGGGTATTTGGGATGATCATCTTTGGGGGAGATCAAGCCAGCCTGTTGATAGTAGCTCTTTTAGGTGCATACATTCCCGACGCTGATCACCTGCTGTTTATTTTCTGGTACGGACGACAAACAAGATATGCGATAGAGGTAAGGGAGTGTCTTTTGGGTGATGGCTTGTTAACTTGCATTGATTACATTAAGAAGAACCACAAGGGGAACACTAAAATACTGAGTCACAATATGCTATTTGTTGCATTGGCGATGTTCCTGTCCTCTTGGTTTGTGTACACATCGCAGAGGTTGTGGGGGGTATTCTTTCTTTCTTGGTCACTCCATTATATTTTCGACATATTGGAAGACCTATTATTTTTTGGAAAACTTAACGGAAATTGGAGATTAAGATTTGGCAAGTAACCGGTTCAGGAGTCCAATGTAAATCTTTCTTGACAAGAGAATTATCACCGGCAGTGGTTTGAAGGAATGAGTCTTGGAGTATAAGTGCGGTGTCAGGTCTAGCTAGTTTAAGAATGCTGATAAGAAATTTCGCAAACCAAGTTGGGATATTGAAGATGGGCTTGTGTAATTGAAAACTAGATATGAGGCAGTCAACAATTTCTTTAATAGTAATGAAGACGTCATTCGATAGTGTATAAGTCTTGCCTGCTGAAAGTCGTTCGTTCATGGCAAGGATGATTGCCGAGGCGATATCGGGTGATGTTACCGGATGTACTTGATTGCTACCCCCATCTACAAGAGGGATAGCAGGCAGCTTGCGTATGAGGGCAACCAGACTCTTTATTTCCGGGGACTCATGAGAAACGATCAGAGTCGGACGGAAGATTGTCAGGGGGATCTCTGTTCCCTGGAGAATTTTTTCTGATTTTGCCTTGCTTAAGGCATAATGTCTTTGGCTATAGTTGACAGAGTTTGAGCTTAGAAAGAAAAGACGTTTGGTCTGCTTTTGTTGGGCAACACTGACAATAGTATTTGCCATGGAGACGTTGTCCTCATAAGCTCCCCGGCCAAGAGATATGTGAGCGTCGGTAATGCCGGCCAGGTGAACAATGCAATCTAATTTTGACACCTCTGCCAGGGCGTCCAATGTGTCTACAGCATCTCTTAGATCGGATTTAACTATCGTAATCCTGGGGTCGGCTTTGAGTGGAGTGGAGTGGTTTAGACAGTAAATAATAGCTGTTTTGGGAAGAAGTGAAATAAAGGATTGTCCTACAGAAGAGGAACCCCCAGTAATAAGAATTGTCAGGTTGTCTTTCACAAGTAGAACAAACTAATGAGAATGACCGATGTAGCACTGTAGACTCCGGCCACGACGTCATCCAGGACGACTGAGCCTGGAGTGTGAAGAGCATCAATTTTTTTAATGTAAGAAGGTTTCACAATATCAAAGAAGCGGAAACAGATAAAGGCAATCAGGATAAAAACGGGAGAGTGAAGGAAGATTGTAGGGAGCAGGGAGATGATCATGCCGAATAGCTCGTCAATGACGATCCAGGATTTATCAATTGGAGGTTTCAGATAAAGGGAGATCAGCTTAACGGAAATAAAATAAGTCGGGATAAGGATGAGAGCGAGAAAAATTGGGAGTAGTGGATATTTTGAGAAAGAGGGAAGCAAGTAATACCAGCCAATAGCGGTGGCGGCACTGGCAAAGGTGCCGGGAGAAAAGGGAATAATGCCTATTCCAAAAAGAGAAAGAATGGTTTTAACCAGAAATTTATTTTTTTTTGGCAGGTCGGTCATCTTCGCGGTATATCCAGTCTACGACATAAAGGATCCCACTGAAATAGGAGAAAAATAGAGCGGCGATGGCCGATATGACAAGGCAGCCATAGAATAGAAAGTTACCAGGGAAAGTAAGGAGCAGAAGAGCAAAGATAATCATAGCTCCTTGGGCGACCATTTTTGATTTACCGGATTTGCGAGCAGAGATAGGGATGCCTCGGGAAAGTGAATAGTTCTTGATACCGTCAATTAAGAGATCCCTTATGACCAAGGCGACAAATACACCCGTGTGGATGAGGTTGTGGGGGATAAGGAGCAGGTACATGTTGATAGTCAGAATTTTGTCGAAAAGAGAGTCGAAGACGACCCCATAATCTGACTTCACCTTCCATTTTCGGGCAAGTTTACCATCAAGAATGTCTGTAAGGATGGCGATGATGAATAAGAGGAGGGCGACAAGAAATCTGTATTTCCAACCGGAAAAGAAGACAATCGAGATCAGAACAATCAAAAAACCGCGAGAAATCGTCAGCAAATTAGGGAAGTTTTTTTTGAAAGCGGGGGACATGTGATGGCTATTATATCAATCGTTTTTTTGGTTATATAGCCGTGTCGTTGATCTTCAAAAAGAAACCGATGACTTTCGTCAAAAGGTGTGTAAGTAGGCCGATGAGGAGGAAAGAGAAGGAGATAACTGGAGTAATTTTGATGAAGGGAACGGCAAAGATCAAAGCACCAATAATCCAGTCAATTTGATCCCAGGGGAACCAAGCTTGCCCTGGCTCTACTCCGACTTGTCTCTTAAAGAAGCTTTTAATCGCATCTCCGACAAGAGAACCAAAGGCCAGGAATAGACCAAATGCGATGGGAACCTGAGTGTAATCAAGCAGACTTATTGATCTGAAGAATGGTGAAGATGTATAAAGATATCTTTGGAGGTAGATACAAAGAACTCCGGCGATCGTGCCAGAGACAAAGCCTCTGACGGTCTTGTGGTCACCGAAAATGCGCTTGCCTCTAAATGTCTTACCAAAGTCGACTGGAAATCCCAAATAAGGAAAGACAATGGAGGCAAATGGTGGGGCCATGTTTGCCAGTCCCGCAGGAAGGAATAAGTAGAGAATCTGAAGAAGATACATAACATTAATATACTGTATGTACAATATGGGGAAGAATGCTGACTAAAGTAACCCTAACTAATTTTAGAAGCTACGAAATGAAAGAGCTGGAGATGTCCGACGGTGTGAATGTAGTCTTTGGGCCAAATGCTTACGGTAAGACTAATTTGCTTGAGGCAATTTTCCTGATGAGTGTAGGTGATAGCTTCAGGGCAAAGAGAACCGAAGAGATGGTGCGCTTCGGAGAAGAACTGGGAAGGGTTGGCGGCCAGATCATCGACGAAAAAGGGGAGTTAATGACCATAGAGGTAATCGTCAACGGAGGAGTCGTGATGGGGAAAGTGGTTAACAAAAGAAAATACATCATAGACGGAGTAAGCAAGAGAAGAAAAGACTTGGTAGGGCTTCTTCCCTTAGTACTTTTTAGGCCGGAGGATGTTGAGTTAATCTCCGGGTCCCCGGATGTCAGGAGAAAATTTTTGGATAAAGTGCTGCTCCAGACAGACAAGTCTTATGACCACAGCCTAACGACTTATGAACAAGCCCTGAGGCGTAGAAATAAATTACTAGACGCAATCAGAGAGGGGGCGGTGACCAGATATTCATTAACCTTTTGGGATGGCTTGATGATAAAACACGGTGCGATCATTCAAGAAAAGAGGCGGGAATTTGTCGATTATATTAATAGTCTTTTCCAAAGAAGCGAGCTGTTCAATAAATTGAAACTTGAATATGATGCCAGCCCAATCAGTGAGGCGAGACTGGAGCAGTATAAAGATGCTGAAACGGCATTGGGTTACACGCTGGTCGGTCCACATAAAGATGACCTGATGATAAAGGAAGAGGAAAGGAACTTGTCAGTTTACGGATCCAGAGGGGAGCAGAGAATGGCAGTTCTTGCATGCAAGATGGGAGAGATATATTATCTGGAAGAAAAAACCAAGAGGAGGGCAGTCTTATTACTAGATGATATCTTTTCAGAACTTGATGAAGAACACAAACAAGAAGTGCTCCGGGTAATGGTGGGGAGACAGGTGATAGTAACTACGGCGGATGAGGGGGATGTGCCAATGTTCAAGAAAGTGAATCTGATCAGGCTGTAGCCTATTTTCCCTGTTTGTCCAACAGTCTAGTAAGACGATTAAGTTGCCAGGTAACAATGACTGTGAGCAGGGTAATGCCAATAGCATAAAGAAAGAGTGAAAGGACGGCCGAACCGCGGGCAAAGTATGGTCGGACATAAACATCGACATACTCTTTAATGGCTTCATTCCATGCCAGAGCAGCAACTAATCCAAGTGAGGATGTGGCCAGTGTGAGTGTCTGGATAGCAATTTTCCTGGATATTTTTGTTACTGATTTTTTTGTGGCCATAGGCAAATTATATTATGATGAGAGCATGGCTGCCGAATTGTTTTCCAGAGATGACTTTGCCAACAACAGATCTTTAGGAGAGTCTGAATCCAAGTACTCTTCAGGACAGATAACAATAATTGGTGGAAGTGAGTTGTTTCATGGGGCACCGATACTGGCTTTAAAAGGAGCTTCGAGGTTGGTAAGTATGACTTTTTTCGCCTCACCGGTTGAGGATAGAGGGGTGGTAGATAAGATCAAGTCTTCACTGGGAAGTTTCGTGTGGGTACCCTTTGAAGACCTGGATAGTTATATCGAAAAGAGTGATGCCATCCTGATTGGACCGGGTTTGATGAGGAGCCATATTAATGAAAAGGACTTCGTCTGTGATGAAGAGGGAATGATAACCCGTGATATTACAAAAAAATATTTAAGATCATTCTTAAAAAAGAGATGGCTTGTCGATGGAGGTAGTCTTCAAGTGATCAGTGTGAATGATTTGCCAGAGGGAGCGGCGGTGACGCCAAACAAAAAAGAATTTGAGATGCTTTTTGGTGAGGAATTATTGGATGATATCGAGAAAAGAGGTGAGCAGATAATGAGATTGGCGGCGAAACATAAACTAGTGATTTTGTCTAAAGATGCTGTCAGCCTTGTCAGTGACGGAAAAAGATTAATAAGAATCGAGGGAGGTAATGACGGTCTAGTCAAAGGTGGAGTAGGAGATGTAATTGCGGGAGTGGCGGTAGGATTTATGGCGAAGAATGAGCCATTATTTTCTCTAGCGGCTGCATCATACTTGGTCAAAAAAGCTGCCGATAGATTAGCGGAAAAGAAAGATTTGATGTTTAATTCAGACGATATAGCCGATGAAGTACCTAAAGTGTACGGTGAGATAGTAAAAAACTTGAGATCTCCGCATTAATAGCGTAAATTGAAATAGATGTTCGAACCTGCCTACGATATTTCTACCCGCCTGCTCACGAGAACCATTGGATTCGAGAGAGCAATGGCAATCATGGGGATTGTGCCAGTCCCCAGTGATTGGGAAGGGAAAATCCGCCATGATTGCCTAACTAGAGGGGCACAGGCGGTGTTGAGGGTTTATGGAAATGCAATTCAATCGCCGGAGATGGGTAGAATTATCACCGATGATCCCGGGAGGGACGAAAGAGCAGAGGAAGTAGCACAGAGAGTAGGAGTCGTGGCAAAGGAAAGAGATGTGCAAATGGTGCTTAATTTCCTAAACGCCAATAAGTATAAAGAGCAACTGGGCTATCTCTCAATGAGGTTTAAGCAGGCTGGCTTTGGGGAGAAAGATCTGACCCAGCTTAATTCATTGTCGATGGAGAAATTAGTATCTTCTAAAGAGTTGGGTGTATTCAGAATGGAAGAGAGGGGAGAAGGATGGTTGGGAAATAGAATTAGTGTTCCCAGTGCGGTTGAGGTGTCGTATCAGATAGAAGATTTCTTCAGCTGGTTTATTTCTGCCGATGCCGAAACAATAAATCCGATATTAAAGGCAGGGGTGTGTCTTTATGAGATTATTAGAATTCAACCGTTTGATGAAGGCAGTATGCTTTCCGGAGTGCTGTTCACCGATCTTTTTTTAAGTAGTGTGGGTTATGAGTTAAAGGGGCTTTGGGTATGGGAAGAGGAATTATTTAGAAACAAGGAGGCAGTATTGAACAGCCTAGTCGATGTAGAGAAAAAGGGTGGTGACTTAACCGGCTGGTTGGAATATTTTGTAGGTAGCTTGGAAAGTGCGGCATTAAAAGCGAAGGCAAGGTTGATGACCTTGGTGGGCGAGCAGCCTGTATTCAGATCAGAGAGTGGAAAAGCAATCTCATTATCCGAGAGACAAATCGCCATCATGGAAGATCTAACTTTGAAAGGTGAGACAACAATTAAGGATATTCGAGCAATTTTGCCGAGTGTTTCAGAAGACACGGTGCTAAGGGACTTAAAAGATTTGATTGAAAAAAAACTGGTTAAGAAAAAGGGTCATACAAGGGGAGCCAGGTATGCTTTGGGGAAGGTAAAATACTTCCGATGAGGTAGAATTTAAGCATGAAGTTCAAAGATTTCGTGGTGTATCTGGAAAGACTGGAGAAAACCAGTTCCCGATTGGCAATTACCGACATTTTAGTGGAGCTATTGAGGAAGTTGGAGGCAGGTGAGTCCAGGGTGGCAATGTATTTGATCGTGGGACGAGTGGCTCCCGATTTTGAGCCGATTGAGTTTGGAATGGCGGTGAAGATGGTGATAAGAACCTGAGGTGGTGGAAAGGGCTTACAAATCCAAAGGCGATATGGGAATTTTGGTCAAAGAGATGGAATTTGGAGTTGAGGGAGGGGGAATGAATCTGATACAGGTGCACGAGAATTTGTTAAATATGGCAAATGATTCAGGAACGGGAAGCCAAGAGAGAAAGGTCGAGAGCCTAAAGCAATTATTAGTATCGATGAGCCCCGATGAGAGAAAGTATGTGGTCAGAATAGTGTTGGGAAAATTAAGGTTGGGCTTTTCTTCAAAGACAATATTTGACGCCTTGTCCCAAATGGAGGAGGGAAACAAAAGTTTGAGAAAAGCATTGGACGAGCGTTTCCAGATATTTCCTGATGTAGGACTTTTGGTTGAACAAATAAAAGAGTCTGGGATGGCAGGTCTTTCAAAAATAAAGATCAAAAGCGGGGTACCGGTGGTGCCGGCATTATGTCAGAGGTTGAATAGTTACCAGGAGATAGTCAGCAAGATGAAGGATGTAGCAGTAGAACGCAAATATGATGGTACGAGAGTCCAGATCCATTTTAATAGAAAGAGCGGTGAAGTAAGAACGTACACTAGGAATTTGGAGGAGACAAGTAAAATGTTCCCCGAGCTGGTGCAAATGGGTGATTGGATAGAGGCGGATGATGTGATCTTGGATTCGGAAGCAGTTGGCATAGATCCGGTAACGCAGAAAGTTATGCCCTTCCAAGTGACCATTACCAGAAAAAGGAAGCATGGAATTGAGGAGACTTCAAAAAGTGTACCTCTTAGGTTTTTTGTTTTTGATATTTTAGCTAAAAACGGAGAGAGCTTGATCGAAAAACCTTATTCCGAAAGAAGGGAGATTTTGTCGGAGCTGATTAGGCCTAATATAGTGGTGGTTGTGGATGAGTACGTGAGAGCGGATGACCCTAGAGAAGTGGAGAAAATGCATGAGCAATATTTGAAAGAGGGATACGAAGGAGCAGTGATCAAGAAATGGGATGGAGCATATTTGCCAGGAAGGCAGGGGTGGAATTGGGTAAAGATCAAAGAGGTTGAGGGCACTACTGGAAAATTGGCCGATACATTTGATCTGGTAGTGATGGGCTATTACTACGGAAGAGGCAAGAGAACCGGTTTTGGTATCGGAGCATTTTTGACGGGATTGAGGAAAGGTGACAAATGGGTATCTATGGCCAAAGTCGGGACCGGATTGAGCGACGATGATTTCAGAGAACTAAAGAAAAAACTGGAGAAACATACTGTTGCCGAGAAGCCCGAAAATTATGATGTATCAGGTAACTTGTTGGCAGATGTATGGGTCGATCCGGCGGTGGTGGTAGAGATAGCCGCCGATGAGTTGACTAAAAGTCCAGTTCACGCAGGCGGGTTGGCATTGCGATTTCCTAGGTTGATTAAATTCAGGGATGACAAGGGCCCTGCTCAGGCGACTACATGGAAAGAGATGGAGGAGATTGCCAGGTTGTCACAGGTTAAGTAGAATAGAGTGATGGAACTTCTGAACAAACTGATCGATTTATTTTTGCATGTTGATAAAAACTTGGCGGTGATCATCGCCCAGTACGGGACTCTTACTTACGGAATCCTTTTTGCTGTGGTGTTCATGGAAACCGGTTTAGTGGTTACTCCATTCTTGCCAGGGGACTCTTTACTTTTTGCATCCGGTGCTTTGGCGGCAATGGGATCATTTAATATCTGGATTTTGTATTTAATGTTTTTGGCTGCGGCGATACTCGGTGATACGGTCAATTACTGGATCGGTGACTATTTGGGCAAAGAAGTTTTTGAAAAGAACAGTAAGATTTTTAAGAAAGAGTATCTGGATGAAGCCGAGGAGTTTTATGCAAAACATGGTGGCAAGGCAATCGTTTTTGCCCGTTTCGTTCCCATTGTTAGGACATTTGCACCTTTTGTGGCAGGTGTTTCTAAAATGAGCTACAAACATTTTATTGCTTACAACATTATTGGAGGTATTGCTTGGGTGACGATGTTCCTTTTCGGAGGGTATTTGTTTGGGAACATCCCATTTGTAAAAGAAAATTTCCATTACGTAGTGGTGGTAATTGTTCTAATAAGTGTGGTCCCAATCTTTTGGGAGGGGGCAAAGAGGAGAAGGAAGAAGTCTCAGACGGTCTGATTTTATGATTTAATGAATCTATGCTCGCGAATTTATTGATTGGTGGGGCTTTAGTGGCTGTAATGGTGTTGGCAACAGGAATTGCAATAGATCAGTTCGAAAAACTTTCAACGGATATCAAGGTCAAGAAACTGTTATTGGCAACTGTGATTATTGGTCTATCGACATCGTTACCAGAGCTGTTTATTACGGTGACGTCAGGGTTATCAGGGGAGCCTCAGATAGCTTTAGGTGACCTGATGGGCGCCAACATTGCCAACTTAAGCTGGGTGATCGGAGGAGCGGCTTTGGTGGGGAAAGCAATTCCGGTGGTGGGTGAGTACATCAGGGAAGATCTTTGGATAACTATGATCCTGGCGATGGCTCCTTTCTTGTTAATGATCGACGGAACGTTGGGACGCTTCGACGGAGTGATATTGATTTTTGGATATTTACTTTATCTTAGCGATTTAGTGGAAAAGGGAAGGTACAGAATCAAGCAGGCGAAGTTAGAAAAACATGTCATTTCAAAGCATCATCTAAAAACAATTGAGGGGAGACTTATTCATATTGTAAAAATGACGCTATCACTTGCGGTTCTAGGTGTGGCAGCAGCGAAGTTAGTCGGAGTGGCCGTTAACATTGCACATGGACTAGGGGCGAGTACGTTTTGGGTGGGATTGATCGTAGTGGCTTTGGGAACTACTCTGCCTGAGGTAATAGTGAGCCTAGAGGCGGTGAAGAGACGGGAGGCGTCACTAATATTGGGAAACCTTTTGGGTAGTGTGGTGGTGAATTCGAGTTTGATAATGGGGATCGGAGCAGTATTGAGCCCGGTCATTTTTGATGATACGCTGACAAAGGGTATATCGGGAATATTTATGGTGGTAGTTCTAGGTTTGTTCTGGCTTTTTACCAAGACAAAACACAGATTGGACAGGTGGGAGGGGGGAGTGTTGGTGGGGATATATCTGATGTTCGTCGGGATCCAGTTCCTGGCTTTGAGGTAGTTACTTTTCTTCCAAGCTGAGGAGGGCGGAGATCTTATCCAGAATTTTGGGTTTCTTGAGCAGTTTTTTGAATGAACCGTCAACCTTGATGAACATCTGGGCAGTTTTCATATCAGAGAATAGCTCTCCACCCATGGGATATTCTTTTTTCTGATCGACTTTTTGTTTGGTGATGTATTTAAGATTTAAGATGGCGTAGTCCTTGACTGCTTTGAGAATACCGATCTTTCGGAACCGTCTAAGGGAGTAGACGTAGCGTGGTTCATGGAATACAGCGAATGACATGCCTTTCTTGAAGGCTTGTCTGACGAACTCGGTATCCTCGGCGAAACCGACTTCGGGGTTAAAACCACCCGTTTTCTGAAATGATTTTGTACGACAACCGATCATGGCGCCAAAAGCTGCCGGGTTCCCGAGAAGATAGGCAGTTTCAACAAGAAGGTTCAGATAGGTGGCGATCGTCCTGTCAGAACTCTTGTCAGAGTCAGCATTGCACCAGACGGTGAAGGTGTCTACCGGTCGGACATGGAGGTGGAAACGGAGGCCTTCTAGATAGTATTTAGGAAGGTTGTTGTCGGCATCGTTCCAGAGAATGTATTTACCCTTGGCTTCCTGAGCACCTTGATTACGTTGGTGGGAAACGTTGCGGATTTTACTGGTCAGAACGGTGAGAGAAGGAAGCTTGTCTTTCCACTCTTTGGCTCTGGCAACTGTTTTATCTGTAGAATGTCCGTCGACAACGATTACTTCAAAGTCACGAATGGTTTGGTTCGCCAGGTCCGAAAGTAGAGCAGGAAGAGCCTTCTCTTCATTGAGTACCGGAATAACAATCGAAAAAAAAGGTTGATCATTAACAGCCATGAGTAGATTATATACACAAGTTATTTGTTAGAATCGAGTGTATGTACTTGATTGTAGGAATGGGAAACCCAGGAAAAGAATATGAACTGACTCGGCATAATGCCGGGTTCATAGCAGTCGATAGGCTGCTGAGCAAACTGAACAAGAAAGCTGTCTTTAAAAAGGAGACAAAATTTTCTGCCGAGGTAGCAAGAGTGGGAGATGTCATTATTGCTAAACCGACAACTTTTATGAACGAATCCGGACGCTGTGTAAGGAAGCTGATGGATTTTTATAAAATTGAGATTGAAGGATTGGTGCTGTTGCACGATGATCTGGACATCCGTCTTGGGGAATATAAGGTGAAAAATGGAGTGGGACCTAAAGTCCACAACGGAGTTGGCTCCGTAGAGAAGTCTTTGGGTGAAAAGAGTTTCTTAAGGGTTAGATTAGGAGTGGATAACCGTCAACCGGGTGTGAGATATGGAAGTGGTGCCGACTACGTGCTTTCAAAAATGACCAAAGATGAGTTGGCAAAATTAGGGATGGTGATGGATCTGGCATTGGGAGATTTAGCGATAGCTCTTGGCTTGGAGTTCGAATAACTCCCGATAGCGTCCGTTATTTTTCATCAGCTGTTCATGACTGCCGTATTCTTTTACCTCACCATATTCTAGAACCAGAATCTTGTCCGCTTTTCTGACGGTACTGAATCGATGAGATACCAAGAAGATGATTTTGTCGTGAGCTACTCCTAGAATGTCTTCAAAGATTTGCTCCTCGGTTTCAGGGTCAACATTGGAAGTTGGTTCGTCGAGAATTAGGATAGGAGAATCTCTGAAAAGGGCTCTGGCAAGCGCGATTCTCTGCCATTGACCTTTACTGGGCTCAATGCCTTTGTCAAACTCTTTGTCCAGGGGATTGTTATACCTTAACGGAAGAGAAGCGGTAAACTGATGAATTCCAGTGAGTTTGGCGGCATTCTTGATGTCTTTAATTTTGGACTTTTTAGTAATGTCCCCAAAGTGAATATTGTCTTTGGCAGAGAAAGGGTATTGAGCAAAATCCTGGAAAAGAGCGGAGAGCGCATGACGGTAATTTTTCAGATTGTAAGTCCTAATATTCAGACCATTCACTTGTATCTCTCCTCTTTGTGGTTCGTAAAACCGGCAAAGGAGCTTGATGATGGTGGTTTTTCCAGCGCCATTCTCTCCCACAAGAGCAAGATTTTCTTTTGGATCTATCTTGAAGGAAACGTCTTTTAGAATCCAGTGGGGTGAAGAATTATATTTGAACCAAACATTCTTAAATTCTATTCCCTGAGTGAAAACGGGACTAAGAACCGTTTTTTGCACGGTATCTTCTTCTTCGAGAGCCATAAATTTTTCGTAGTCTTGTATAAAGAGGTAATTCTGATAGACATCATTAATTTGGCTAATAAGGCGAGTGATGTTACCTATGAAACGGCTAATTGCAGAGGAGGTAATCTGAGCAGTGCCAAGAGTGACGACTTGAATGATGGCTTGATAATATAAGTAAAGCTTGGTGCCAGTCTCAAATACGGCGACAGGTATGCCCACAACCTGTCTTTTCCAGGCAAAGTTAATACGCAGATCATTGTCTTTTTTATAAAACTCCTTGGCCATTTTTGATCGACGTCTAAGCAAGATATCGACGTGATCGAGGATTTTATTTTCGTAGAGATATTTCCCTTTGAGGGTAAAATCTTCGAGTGCTCGCCAGACTCTCCAGAGAGGGGCATACCCTGTACGAAAGAGATGTTGGTTGCGACTATGTTTGACGCCAACCGCAATTCTGGGGATGGCAAGAACAATACAGGGAATAATGAGAAGGGGTTGATAGGAGACAATGGGAATGGCTGCCGAGAGAATGGTGAAAATAGTATCAGGAAAGGAAGAGATGGGAATGATGAGTGACCATACCGACCGCCCGGTATTGTCCTCGACTTTTTGGAGGGCGTTCCTTGTTTCGGGTAACTCGGCAACTCCGACAGGGAGAGCATTGATCTTACGGGCGATAGAGATGCCAACTTTTTCAGATACCAAGTTAGCCATGGTATAGCTCCACGCACCGTCTAAGTGGCCCATGGCTTGGGCAATCTGGTCGATGACAAATCCGAGGATGGCGGCTATAACCATAGTACGAATACCTGAGTTGACATCACCTGTGGTAATCGAGGTGATAACAGCGTCTATCAACATCTTCGTGACGAGGAGAGTCGGATAGACTAGGGCACCAGTAACAGCATTGACTAAGGTAAGCTTAAGAAACAACCATTTATTTGTCTGCCAAGCGATTTTGATGGTAGACGAATAAGTAACTGTGAAAGCCTTGATATTAGAAAAGAATCTAGATGGTTTTGAGGAAGACACATTATTATTATATGAGTATGGACACCAAAAAGGGATTCTCAAATATCGTTGATATCCTCGACAGATACCAAATAGATGAGCCAAATCAAAAGAGAATCAGTAGAGAATTCCAGGATTACGCGTATCGGTTGGCGGTAGATCTGGATGACACTGCGCATGTGCCGATCTACATGAGGATGGTGAAGACAACCCCTAGGGAATTAATTGAGAGTGCCAAAAGTTTTGTGATGGATGCAAATGCCAGGAATAAAGGTCGACTATTTATGTGGAAACTTAAACAATTGAGGATCGAAAAGGCGGAGGGGAAGTTGGTAAAATGAAACTGATGAGGCAAGCAGATCCAGTACTCGTGTCCGAAGACAAATCATGGATAAGGTTGGTAGGTTTATCAGCAGTGCTCTTCTTTGTCTTTCTGGGGGACGCGATCTTGTCAGATTGGGTTCCGGCATATATGCAGGAATCATTGGGGGGGCCTTTGATCATGGGAATGGTGATGTCGTTCAGTTCAATAGTCGGGTTGGGGGCAGATCTTCTACTGCCTCAGCTGATGAAACACGCTACATCAGGAAGGTTAATGACAATGGCGATCGGGGCAAGTCTAATTTTCTCAGGAATCCTAATGTGGTCAATTCAATGGCCGGTGGTGCTACTTTTTCTTATCGGCATGGGGGTGTGGGGAATATATTACGAGTTTTTGGGTTTTGGAAGTCAGCAAATGGTGGCAGAAACAGTTCGGCCGCCAGGAAGGTCCGGAGCATGGGCGACAATAGGAATATTTAAGAGTTTGGCCTATTTCTTGGGACCGATATTGGGAAGTTGGCTGGCTATTTCACAGGGGAACACTCAAGTCGTTTATTTTGCAGCAGGGTTTGTGGTGATAGGTTATGTTTTTTGGAAAATGCTCAAGTATGTGGGAAAAGAAGAGGATAAAACACAAGAGTTGGGGGAAAAACTGAATATCGTCGATGAGATAGATCACTGGAGGGTTTTGTTAGTTCACGTGTGGCCAATTCTGATTATTAGCTTAGTATTAGGCTTGGTGGATGCAACTTTTTGGACGACAGGAACAGTACTTTCGGATAATCTTGCCAGGCAACATTGGTTGGGGGGAATGTTTTTACCTTTCTATATGTTGCCTCCAGTTATAGTAGGAGTGTTTTTAGCTAAATGGGGGTTGAAAACAGGGAAGAAAAAAATGGCGGAAAAATTCATGTTGCTTGGGGGAGTTTGTTTGTCGCTACTGGGAATCACAGACGGGATATGGTTGCTGCTATTGGCGTCGCTGGCAACGGGAATAATGTTGTCAGTAGCCTGGCCAATGATGGAGGCAGTATATTCTGACATTGTTTTCAGGATGGGAAGAGAGCGAAAACATATGATGGGTCTGTCTAACTCGACGACATCGATTGCGTATATTATCGGACCAGTAAGTGCAGGCTGGTTGGCTTCAATGGTAGGTGAAAAGATGACTTTTGTAATAGTGGGAGTGTTCACTGTGGTGGTGTCGCTAGTCTTGTTGGCAGTAACCCCCAAGAAACTTAGACTGCCGCAAGGGGAGATAGCCGAATGGAAGGATTGAGGTAGAATTAATTAGATGAAGAATAAGTTAGTGTTGCACCAGATTGCATTAATAGGAGTTTTACTTTTCCTGTCCATCTGGAAGTTGTTTACGGGGGGAATGATCTTCGGAGCGGACATGATCTGGTGGTGGCTTGGGGCGATCTTGGGTTTTGTAATCGTATTTGCAGACAGGTTGGTTTATGTACTGCTGATGAACGAAGAGCCTTTATCGAGAAAGTTCGGCGATATGTTTTCCAAGGGGCATTATCTTAATTCAATGGAGGCTTTGTTAAGTGAAAGGCACGAACAGAAAGAGCTGGTAATGAGGAGTGCTTTATTTATTTTGGTATGGGTAATATTGGCGCTGTTCGCAGCGACCAGTGTGGGTAATCCATTCGCCAGAGGCTTCGTTTTGGGCATCGGAACGCATTTAATCTTTGACCTGATCAGTGATTACACCGGAGACAGAAGAAGACTAGGTATGTGGTTTTGGCAGGTTAAGAGGGAACTGCCGGAAAATGAGAAGAGCGTGTTTGTGTGGGTGATGGCAGTGGCTTATGTTTTCTTGGCTTTTACACTTTGATCTACTTGACAAGATATTGATTTATCTATACCATAGGGGGGTATGACAACAGAAGACAAAAAAAAGATGTCGGTAATGTTAAAAAGAATCCAGGGACAGGTTGGTGGGATAGAACGAATGGTGAATGAAGATAAAAGTTGCGAGGCTGTGGTGACACAAATTACCGCCGCGATGAGCTCTCTTAAAAGTGTGGCAAAAACACTCTTGTCCGATGCAGTAGGTAGCTGCAGCAAAGAGGAATATACCAAGTTACTTAAGAGATTTCTTTAAGATATAGTGGAGTTACAAATTAATTAAAACAAAAAATGGCTTTAGTACATTTTACCGATCAAAACTTTGATGAACTGGTGCTTAAAAATGAGAAACCAGTATTAGTAGACTTTTACGCCGATTGGTGTGGACCGTGCAGGATGGTGTCTCCCATAATCGAGGAGCTGGCTAAACAATATGAAGGAAAAATATTGGTTGGTAAGGTAGACGTAGATGCAAACCCTCAGGTAGCCGGAAAGTATGGCGTGATGAGTATCCCAACTGTAGTTTTGTTTAATAAGGGAGAAGAGGTACAGCGCCAGGTAGGTTATGGAGGCAAGGAAATGTATGATGGGATGGTCAAAAAGTTAGTTAAATAAAAGTGGAGAGCCGGGAAGTAGTCATCATTGGTGGAGGGCCAAGTGGCTTTACAGCTGCGTTGTATTTAGCCAGAGCTACTCTGAAACCACTAGTACTTGCCGGAGAAAAGAAGGGTGGCCAACTAATGTTCACCACAGAAGTAGAAAATTATCCCGGATTTCCAGAAGGAGTGATGGGGCCAGATTTGATGGTCAGGATGGAGGAGCAGGCCAAGAAGTTTGGGGCTGAGATAAGACAAGTAAATGTAACCAAGGTCGAGTTCATCAACGGCGTCAAAAAGATCTGGGTGGGGGACGAGGTGATTGAGGCAAAAGCAGTGGTGATTTCAACAGGAGCCAGTTCGAGAATGTTGGGTCTGGGGGAGGAGAAACTCCTTGGCAGAGGGGTAAGTACATGCGCAGTATGTGATGCAGCCTTTTTCAAGGATAAAAAGACCGTAGTACTTGGTGGAGGTGACGCGGCAATGGAGGATGCATTGGCACTTTCTAAATTTGCTTCCGAGGTGACGATGATCCATAGGAGAGATGAATTCAGAGCCAGTAAGATTATGCAGGATAAAGTGTTGTCCAATCCAAAAATTAAAGTGATTTGGAATACCGAAATTGTTGAAGTGAAGGGTGAGGGGGTTTTGGAAGGGATCAAAATTAAGAGCACAAAGTCCGGCGAAGAAATTGATATGCAAATTGAGGGCTTA
>Ga0075848_105_pt1 | contig 36199 bp, 37 predicted proteins | sample RifGroF1_FD_67920 | JGI IMG/M metagenome (GOLD analysis project Ga0075848, IMG submission 67920) | Microgenomates (Collierbacteria) bacterium GW2011_GWF1_44_12
TGATTTTGATTGAATGTTATTACTCCGACAATTGCTGCTCCGGTGACGATTGTCAAGAGCATCACTGATACCATCATCTCTATCAATGTGAAACCTTTCAGGGCAGAATACATATGGATTAAGGATTAGTCACTGTATATGGATTTGATTGGCTTTCCATTAAGCTGGACGAAAGTGTATAAGTTGTTGTTGTAGGTCTTGTATACGTGTAATGGGTGGTGGTAGATTTTGGATCCCTAGGTATCGTAGTCATATATGTCTGAGTACCACACGTCAAAGGTTCCGGAACATGCCCAATGACAGGGGCGGGGTAAGTACCGACAAAACTTCGACAAAGCTCTAAAGCCTGTCTGATTGATTCCATATCAGCCTTTCTTCTGGCGTCCCGCGAACTCTTAGTTACGTTTGTGTATGTGACAGTGCTGATTGCGAAGATTATCCCCGCAATCGTCATCACGACCAGAAGCTCAACGAATGTAAAGCCGTTTCTTTTCATTGCAGGTTCCTAACTATTAGTTGAGAACTATCTTTTTCCAACGTTGCAGTTACAGAATAAGAAGTAGTCGAACATGCCCACACATAGCTCTGGGTAGACAAGGGATCGGTAGGTACTACTCCACCGGTGAAGTAAGCAGTCACACCAGCACCTCCAACACAGTTACTTGGATACACGAAAGAGTTTTGAGAGTAATACTGCTCCAGTGCGTTCTGTATTGCCGCTAAATCCGTTTTCCTTCTCGTATCTCTGCCTTGTTTTTGCGCACTGGTAAACCCCACTGTTACAAATGCTAATAGGATACCGATGATACCGATAACTACCAACAACTCAAGCAAGGTGAAAGCTTTTTGTATTTTATTCATATATTTTTATTGATTGTCATATACATATAATCTTCCGACACCTGCTGGTCCACAATCAGTCGTCGAGTCATCCAACAGGGGATCCGCTCTGTTTTCAAAACACATACTGATCGTGTAAGAGGTCGCTGTCAAACGTAGATATTCATATTCGTCCCAACTGGCCGGATCTCCGGTCACAGACAACTTAGGATCCTGCATAGTCGACTGTACATATCCGGCGGCATCAAGTGTCCCTATCAATGTGGTGTAATCCATGTCCGGATAAACCTGGTTATTGTCATTCTTGTAAAGCTCTAGCGCTGATCGTAACTCCTTCAAATCATTTTTTCTCTGGACGTCTCTCGCTCTCATTCTGGCAGTATTAAAGTTGAAGGCGATCAACCCCGTCAGTACGGCGATGATTCCCAACACAACCAATAGCTCTATTAATGAGAATCCGTTACTTTTTATTTTTTTATCCATTTATTCTCTGACTACCCCTGCATGGGTAAGTTTATAATTACAAACTACACCGGTTCCACAATCGGCGCCTTCATCCGCCCAGCCGTCTGGGTCCGGGTCACCGCTAACGGCGTCTCTTCTGACATCTCTATCATCCAAATTTTCCAAAGAGGCGTACAACGAAAACCCTTCTTCACCTCCCGAGGTGTTATTAATATAATAATAATGACTCCCGAGATCTGGGTCTTCGGGGTAATTATCCAAATAAATAATTCTTTCATAATCACCTCCCACTGACTTACTTCTTTGGAACCTTCCACTGGCGGATAGGGGGCAGGTGTCTAGTATTACCGATCCATCTGCAGAACATCCCACAATTCCTCCGTTACTGTCATCTGCGGGGTAAGAACCAAAGTCTCCTGCATAAGCCTCCAAAGACTTAGCCAACTGCGCCAGATCATTTTTTCTTCTGGTGTCTTTTCCCCTGACAATCGCACTGGAAAATGTGGTCAGGCCAATAACAGACAGAATTCCCAAAATACCAATCACTAACAATAACTCTATCAGGGTGAATCCTGATTGTTTTCTACTTTTTACCATTACAAAATCATTGTAGCATTCCCATGTACCAGCTCCAAATTTCTCCTCCCCAAAGTAAAGCAACTATCGTACCTGCCACCAAAAAAGGACCAAAGGGAATTGTCTGATTTATTTTTTTCTTGCTAAAACCGATGAGCGCAATACCAAAAACCGATCCGATCACAAATGCAGTAAAAATCCCTACCGTAATTTTCGGCCAGCCAAGTAATAACCCCAGAGTAGGGGAGAGGGCAATATCTCCATCTCCCAATCCATCAACTTTCTTTATCAGCTTTGTAGCTTTTTGAAGAATAAAGAATAAAGTTGTCACTCCCAACGCGGAAAGTACAGCCAACCAAAGGTCAATTGGGTTCATCTGTCCGAAGGCGACCAGGGTCACCCTGTAAACCAACACCAGAGTGAAAAAGATCAAATTAACGCTTAAGGGGATTACTCCATATAAAAGGTCTGTCATGAAAATAGTCAGCAGGATCATTCCCACCATCAGCCAAAAAATAGGCTGAACCAACTGCCAGGGACTACCGATCAATCGAAAGAATTGCATTCCCATCAGATACCACCAGACGAACAATAACCCGGACATCAGCTCGATCACCGGATACTGCCAAGAAATTTTTTTCTTACAATTAGCGCACTTTCCTCTAAGTATCAAAAATGAGATTACGGGAATGTTGAATTTCCAGGGAATTATTTTTTTACACTTTGGACACCTGGACCTTCCGTCGGCAGGGGACTTTCCGTGTGTCGTCCTGTATATCACAACATTCAAAAAACTACCCCACACTAGGCCCATGATAAACAAAAAAATCATCACTTCGATCATCTCCTTATCTTATCAAAAATACGCTCGGTCACTTACAGCAAAAAAAAGAGAGGGCATCGCCCTCTCTTTTAGAGTTCTTTTTAATTACTCGAAACACTGTAAACAAGCGTCACTGGCGACATTGGGACAAATTCCTCCATCCTGGATTGCAAAGGTGGCGTCGTCTGTACCACCAAGATCGTATTGTGTCTGAGCATCGGTCCTATTAGATTTACCTTCGGGAGAGAAACACACACCTACATGGGTCTTGGATCCGGAGAAGAGGTATAAAGTTGTTGCCAAACCTTGGAAGAATGTCGTCTTGATCTCACCGTCGGGAGCCAAAGTCAAATTAAGACAGTCATACATATCTCCTGATACAGCTTGTGGCTCTAGAGAGACAGCACTGTAAGGATAGGCAGTTTCATCTACCACCGGTCTAAGTCTGGCGATGTCGGTCCCTGTACAAGTAAAACCGCCTGCACCGTCTGGTTTTCTCCAAGGGAGATAACCATGAGTGGCGTAATAACGTTGGCTTCCTTGCAAAAGCTCAATGGCCGCACTTCTGTTGTTCGTGTCTCTTGCCTTTTTTAGTTGCTCAAATGGGTCGATAGCCGCCAAAAGACCGGCTGCTAAAATTCCCAGAACACCGATGACGATAAGAAGCTCCATCAGTGTAAAACCCTTGTTGAAAGATTTCATTCTTTATTTATTTATTTATTTAATAAAATAACCAATATATTCAATATGAGTCATTAGAATTGACTTGTCAAGTTGTATATCGGCATAATTACCGCAATTACCAAGAAACCAACACCGATACCCATGACGACCATAATCAACGGTTCGATGGCAGTCGTCAATGCCTTGACCTTAGTCTCGCTTTCAGACTCATAATAGTTAGCCAACTTCGCTAAGACCTCATCCAGCTTCCCGGTTTCTTCTCCGACCGAAACCATTTGGGACAGGATCTTTGGAAATCCCTCAATTCTGGCAACTGCATCGGATAGGGGAACTCCTTTTTCCACATATAAAGCGGCTTGTTTTACCTGAGCCCCGAAAATCTTACTTCCCAATGTATCCGCCACAATATTTAGTGCATCTAAAATTGAGATACCAGCCGAAAGCAAGACACTGATAGTTCTGGCGAACTCGGTCAAAATTAAATCTCTCTTAAGTTTTCCGTAAATCGGGACCTTAAACAACAATTGCTCAAATACCAATCCTCCCACCTCCGTATTAACCCAATTTCTGAAGGCAATAAATCCACCAATACCCACGACTGCTACCACGTACCAAAAGTTAACAAAAAAACCGCTAATCGCCATGAGCGCTTTGGTAGGACCCGGTAACTCGGCACCGAAGTCCTTGTACATTGCCGTCAACTTGGGAACTACCAATGTCATCATCAAGATCACAATCACTACCATACCCGCACTCACAATAGCCGGATAAACCATAGCCCCCTTAGTTTTACTGGCAAACTCCCGCTGTTTCTCCAGATTATCAGCTAATTTCTTTAAAACGTTATCCAATACACCGGCAGTTTCTCCTGCCCTCACCAATGCTATATATACGCTGGAAAAGACATCTCCGGATGCTAACATTGCGTCGGCTAAAGACGAACCTCCTTCGACTTCTGTCAAAACTTTTTCTACTACCTGTTTAAATGGGACAGGGGACTGATCTTTCAACAGCCTCAAAGCATCAACCAAAGGTAATCCGGACGCAATCATTGTCGATAATTGTCGAGTAAAGTTGGCTATATCCTGAGCTTTCGGTTTTGAGAAAGATGACACCAACGCATCTACACCCAGCTCATCGGCCTCGGAAAGAGAAGTCACCAGAAAACCCTTACTTCTCAGAATCGCTGCAGCCTGTTTTTCATCCATCGCCTCCAAAGAACCCGTCGATGATTCTCCTGCAGTAGTACTAACTTTGTAACGAAACATTTTCATAATTCTTAGCCGCCTCCGATCAATTTATCTAATATAGACGGACGGATTGCATACTCCATGGCCGTAGCTCTATCCACCACCCCTCTATTCACCAACTCGGCCAAACTTTGCTCAATAAGCTTCATTCCTACGTTGCTGCTCGTTTGAATAATATTATCTATCTGGAAAGTCTTTCCCTCACGGATAGTGTTGCGAACAGCCGGAGTAACTATCAATATCTCCGTTGCAACAACCCGCTTCCCGTCCTTCGTAGGGATCAGCCTTTGAGACAGTACCGCTTCCAAGACCATGGAAAGCTGTAAAACAATTTGGTCCTGTTGATTTTCCGGGAAGCTATCGACTATACGCTCGACAGTTTGCGCAGCAGAGTTAGTGTGTAGTGTCGCAAACACCAAGTGACCTGTCTCGGCAGTGGTCATTGCCGCCGCCATTGTCTCCGGATCACGCATCTCACCAATGTAAACGATATTAGGGTCTTGACGCAAAACGGACTTAAGTGCGTTGTCCCAGCTCCTGGTATCGGTCTCCAACTCACGCTGACTAATAAAAGATCTCTTGTTGTTGTGGACAAACTCTACCGGATCCTCAATGGTAACGATATGCTCCGATCTATTTTCGTTAATCTCATCGATTACCGAGGCAAAAGTTGAAGATTTACCCGAACCCGTAGGTCCTGTCACCAAAACAAATCCTTGCTTTAGTCTGGTGATATTGTGACAAATTTGCGGCAATCCCAACTCGTCAATAGTGGGAATTTTATCGGGAATGTAACGCAATGATATTGCCGGAGTATTGCGCTGGAAATATGCATTTGCTCTGAAACGGGCCTTTCCGGGAATGCTTACTGAAAAGTCCAATTCCAAATTTTTCAAATACATCTCTTTCTGTAAATCATTCATCAAGCTAAGTATTAACAGCTTGATCTGTTCCGCCTCCATCTTTCCGGCTGGGTTATACACCTCTAGTCTTCCGACGGTTCTGAAAATAGGAGGAGAATCTACCATCAGATGAACATCCGACGAATTATTCTGTACCGCCATCAATAATAATTCCTGCATTAAACTTTGCATTTTTATACTTGTGCTACTCTGATAACTTCTTCGATCGTCGTAACTCCGTCGAGGACTTTTAGATAACCGTCTTGCTTCATAATAATCATACCGTCTTCCATAGCTGCCTTTTCAACCGAAGCAGCGTCAGCTCGTTCCAGGATTTTCTTGGCAATTTTCTCCGTCACCCTCAGGACCTCATAAATACCGATACGTCCAAGATACCCGCTATGATTGCACTTCTCACAACCCATCCCCTTGTAAATCATTACCTCGGTTTTATTCTGTACCGCCAGCTTGCCTTTCTCCACATTGGATTTTTTCCACCCCTCGAACATAGAGCCTAAAACCACCTTCATATCCTCGATCACCTTAGGATCGGGAACATATGGAGCTTTGCAATTATCACAAATTTTTCTTAAAACACGCTGACCAATGGCGGCTGTCATGGACGAAGCCAGAAGGAATGGTTCGGCACCCATATCCAACAAACGGGGGAGAGCACCTGCAGCAGAATTAGTATGAACGGTAGAGAAAACCAAGTGACCGGTAAGGGAAGCTTGGATAGCCAATTGAGCAGTTTCTTCATCACGGATTTCACCTACCATGATGATATTAGGATCCTGACGTAGAAAAGATCTCAGACCGGAAGCAAATGTTAGACCCGCTTGTGGGTTAATCTGCACCTGATTGACACCGGCCATCTGATACTCAACCGGATCTTCCAAGGTAACTATGTTCACCTTAGGTGTGTTGATGATCGTCAATAAAGCATACAAAGTAGTTGTTTTACCCGAACCCGTAGGACCGGTAGCCAGAATGATACCGTGGGGGATTCTTATAGCCTCCTCCAGAACCGCCAAAGCCTTTGCTCTCAAACCAAGGTCACCCAAGGTCGGTACCTTTTCGGATTTCTTCAAAAGACGCATAACGATCTTCTCTCCATTAACAGTCGGTAGTGAGGAAATACGCAAATCGACCTCTCCATACTCCGAACTAAAGTTAAAACGACCATCCTGGGGAACTCTTTTTTCATCAATCTTCATACCAGACAAGATCTTGATACGTGAGATCAGGGCAGCATGATACTCCTTGTCTAAAGTCAGCTTCTCCTCCAAAATACCGTCGATCCTGAATCTGACTCTAGTGATATTTTCTTGAGGTTCAATGTGAATATCGGAAGCCCTTAAACGCACGGCATACTCCAAAACCTTTCTGACGATTTCAACGATCTTTGGCTCTTTGATGATCTGTGAGATCGTATCTGCCGTCACCAAACGGACACCGCCTTCTTCTTCTCCAAGCTCAGCGCCGCCTCTCTTCAACACTCCGGAGATCTCTCCCGTTAAGCTTTGGCTGTAGGTCGTATTTATTAAGTTCTCTAAATTTTCTCTGGAAGTCATCATCGACTTCACCCTGTAACCCGTTCTTTTATGGAAAAAATCCACTACAGACAGATCCTCCGGTTTTTCCATCACCAGGGTCAGTTCTCCGATCGCTTTATCGAGCGTCAACGGCATCACCTTGTAGGTCTTCGCCAGATCAATGTTGATCATGGAGAGCAGGTCGGGACTGACTGTGATTCTAGACTCGGAGAAATAGGGGATATTCAAGTACTTTGCCTTTGCTCTGGCAATGTCTTCATCTTTGATCAATCTCTTGTCCTGCAACAGCTGCATCACGCTCTTTCCCAGCGTCAAAGACTCGATTTTGAGCGAATCATACTTCTCTTTTGTTAGCTTTCCATCCGCAATGAGCGTATTGATCAGCTCTTCCTCTTGATAATCCATGTATATCCACTATGTCAAAAATTCACCTAAACTTCAAGCTCGTTGACTTAGAAATGCTGGAAATTAGCCAAACTCATAACTTATAAGATTTGCTCAAACACGCTTTGTACGCTCACTCACAAATCAAGTTCCCTCTTGACTTAACCCTATAACAGTGATATTCTTAGAGGCATGAAAGATGTCAACCCTCTCATGGATTACGTAAGAACAGATCTGCCCGGCATATTCAACGAAATCGATATCCTTAGGCGCCACAAAAAGCGTTTTCTCCATGCCCTGAACCATGACACGGTCCTTCCACCATATGAAATATTGATCCATCCATCCAGTAGCTGCAACCTAATGTGTCAATGGTGTATCGGCAGTCGGGTCCTTGACGAGCAAGAAACCGAAAAAGATGCCGGTCGCTTGCCCAATAAGCTGGTCAAACCGGAGAACATGCGTAGGCTAATCCAGGGTATTATCGATTACGAAAAAGACGGGTTTAGGGTCGAAAACATCTCCTTTTCAGGCATCACCGGAGAGCCAATGGCTTCAAAAAAATCCTTTATGGAAGCTATAGATATGCTTCATAAAGCTGGCAGAAGACTAGGCATCTTCAGTAATGCTGTTCTAATCGATGACGATCTGATTCAGACCCTATTGAAAATGAACTACATAAACATCAGCTTTGATGCCGGAACAGCCAAAACCTACGCCGAATTGAAATACGCTGGCAAACTCGAGGGCGAAGCAGTCTTTGAACGTCTCCTTGATAACATCCGCAAGTTAGTGAAAGCCAGGAACGAGTCTAAGGATAGTAAGCTCGAAATTAACTCCTCATTTATTTTGTATCCATCTAACTATAAGGAAATCTACCAAGCGGCCAAGCTGCTCAAAAGCCTTGGTGTTGGCACCTTACGCATGAAACAAGACAATTCCGGCCGCATGCTCTTAAACGATGAGCAAATGCTCGAAGCCGAAGAACTATTCAAGAAAATCGAGGAGCTCTGTGACGACAAATTCAGATTCATCAAAATTCACAAACTAAACAACCCCTCTGAAATGCAGCGCTCTTTTGATAAATGTGTTATTGCCGATCTGATCGGAGCGGTCGGTTCCGATGGAAATGTCTATCCATGTAACTATCACTGCACAGTCGGAGCTAAAATATTTGGCAATGCTTTTGAAAGGCCGTTTGGGGAAATTTGGGAAGGTGATGAGAGAATGAAGGTAAGACAAATGCTTCCCGCTATCTGCCCAAGTGTCTGCGACCCTTTCAAAAACCGCTCAAACAGGCTGTTTGGGGCCATCCGCAAAACTCAGGAAGAATTGGGACCCGAGAAAACCGAAGAATTTGTCCAAGAAATTATCAAAATGGTCTAACAAATATGAGAGCGCCGTACCAAATCTTAGTCTTTCCGTACATCAAGAAAGACGGTATTACCAAATATTGCCTCTTTAAACGCGAAGATCTAAAAGTGTGGCAAGGAATTGCCGGTGGGGGAGAAGAAGGTGAGCTTCCTATAGAAACGGCCAAGCGAGAGGCCCACGAAGAAGCCGGCATCCCTCTTGTAAATAAAATTTTTCAGCTATCTTCAACGGCCAGCATACCTGTGGTAGCGATTAGCGGTTTTATCTGGGGTCCGGAAACCATTGTCATTCCCGAATACTCGTTCGGACTGGCGATGACGGATGAGAAAATAACCCTAAGCGATGAACACAAGAACTTCGAATGGCTCAATTTTGAAGACGCCTTGTCAAAGCTGAACTGGGATAGTAATCGAACTGCCCTTTGGGAGTTAAATCACAGACTTACTAACAAGCTGATTAAATAACATGATTACACCTGAACAGAAGGCAGTAATGTTTCAGGGTGAACCTTCTCTGGGAAGCATCTATGGAGAAGAAGAAAGAGTTGCTGTAAACAAAACCCTTGAAGCTAGCATGGACCCATCTGTGGGGTTTTACGCTGCCAAGGAAACCCTCGAGTTAGAAAAAGAATTTGCCAGAGTTTGCAATGCCGACCATGCTGTCGCTTTTAATGGCGCGGGTAGTGCACTTGACCTAATTTTCAAAGCTCTCCATTTAAAAGCCGGTGACGAGGTGATCTCTTGCTCACTTAACTTCCCCGGCACGCACCTATCTATCATTGGTGAGGGTGGCAGGCTCATTCTTTGTGAACCTGACCCCAAAACAATTAACATTGACCCATTCGATGTGGCCAAGAAGCTGACTCCAAGAACAAGGGCAGTTTTGGTTACCCACATGAATGGTCTGGCTGCAGACGTCGACATGTTAAAACAGGTGATCGACACATCTACTCTCTTTGGACCAGACAAGCCCAAAATTATCTGCGACGCCGCCAGATCGATTGGTACTACCTACAAAGGCCAACACCTGGGAAGTGAGGCCTGGGCGACCTTTTTCAGTTTACAGTCCAAAAAGGTCATCTCCACTCTTGGAGAGGGAGGCATAGTAACCACCAACGATACTCATCTTGCCGAAACTCTGAAAAATTACCGATCGTTCGGAAGGAGCTTTGAATGGGGAAGCAACTTCAAAATGACCAAGATCCAGACTGCAGTTGGACTGGTACAGTTGGAAAAACTCCCGCACCTCGTAAGCTTAAGGAGAAATCTGGCTGACCAAAGAAATCAGGAATTTTCAACGCTTGGAGAAATAAATATCCAAGAAGATACCCCATATAGTGAAAGTTCATACTACTTGTACACCTTAATTCTCCCTGAAAACGAAGGGGGGAAGAAGCGGGATCAGCTGATGGACATCCTTAAATTCAAATACGGTATTGGAAGTGTGGTCGGCAATCCGCCCACCTACAAGCTAAATCAATTAATCAGATCTGAAACCGAAGGCCAATCTCTCCCAATCGCCGAAAATTTGGGAGAGCGGATTATCTGTCTCAGCCTTCACCCGTCGATGACTCAGGAAGTAAATCAATACATTATTGATTCATTTACCAATGCTTACAGAGACATATTTTCATGACCACCATCAAGAATTTGATGCCTTCTTTGATCACATCGAGGGGTTTAATTTCCTGCGTCAAATAAAGGAGAATGTTTTTCTTATTGAGATAAACGGAGAAAAGTACGTGCTGAAAGTTTACGATGAAAAGTGTGACAGAAATAGGCTTACTTTTTTCGAAAATCTTCAAAACCATACCTCCGACGCTCTGTCTATTAGCCCCAAAGTTGTTCCCACTTTATTTGGCAACCTAAATGTTCAGATTGGTCATGACATATGGGAACTGTGTGAATATGAGGAAGGACAGGACTTTAATCCTGAAAAAAAGAGGCCCGAACAAGTTTTTTACGATACAGGACTTTTTTTAGGACAGGTCCATCGGGTATTTGAAAGTTACCATTCAGAAAATCTATCAACACCCGACTCTATTCTTCTACATTTTCCAGATTCTCCTGCACACATTTTTGAATTACTGTCTGAATACTATCAGTCCCGAGTCGGACAAGAGTGGCAAAAAATTCTTGAGGAAAAAATTTCCATTGCTGAAAGCCTTAAGGAATATAATGATTTTTCCACCCTTCCGCAGCAAATTGTCCATGGTGATTTTTACCCCAGAAATCTCCTATACGACGAAGAAATGAATATCAAAGGCCTGATTGATTATGCCCAGGCCGGCATCTATTATCGCTGTTATGAAGTGATTAGAGCGGCAATTCAAACCAATAAATATCTGGGTTTCATCGAACTTAAACCAGAATATCTATCCCATTTTCTCGAAGGCTACTCAAAAAGCGTGGAACTTACGAAGGATGAAGCAGAGATGATGCTGTCTCTCTATATATTTATCCAGGCATCAGACATCTCATTTTTCAAAACAGATATCGTCCTTGGTGATAACTCTGCACTAAAAGATTATGCAACTTATAGGCACAAAAGCTTAGTTTCATTAACTCAAAACTCGCTTGAGTTAAACAATATCATTCAGGGGCAAAAATGGAACAAGAGTATTTAATTGGTCGAATTTCGGAAGCCGCTGAACACGCACCTTCGGAAATTGCATTCTCATTCACTAACCTTGACCTGGTTTTACACACTCAAGATATACATACTGCAGAATTTTGCCAAGATTACTTTGAGTCATATACCGAAACCGTCTCCGGTTCAGGAAATCAGGCTGAGGTGTGGCACATATTCGAAGTTCTTGGGAACGAAGAAGGATGGGTAGTTGATAAGGAAAGTAGGACCGTCCATGTCTTTTTAGAGCAACCTGATAAAAGGAAGGTCATGAGGATTATCCGCAGCCTGGTCATGCTTAAGGATCTTGAGAGTGGAATGACCATGTTTAAAGGCGCAGCGATAGAAAATCAAAATCATCACGGAATTGTCTTGATAGGAGAAAAGCGGGCAGGAAAAACTTCACTGGCTCTTAGTTTCATGCTTGAAAAAAAACCAGAAAATATGTTTATCACCAACTCGCAGGTGACCATCGGTTTCAAGGAAGGCAAACTTATCGCCAATGGGTACCCCATGTCTATGGGAATTAGATTAAATGTTTTGGAGTCAATGAAAAAGAGGGGCAACCATAACGTAGTTGAAATAATCGAAGCGATCAAGTCTACCCTCCAGCCTGGTGACGAAAACCGCTATTATTTGGAGCCAAAAACTCTCAAGGCTTTATTCGACGAAAGAGTCAAGAACCATACCGAATTAAAGGCCATTGTCATGCTTAAAAGCACTTCTGGCGAAAAAGGGATGAGTTTTGGTCAACTTGAGCCAAACGCTCTGTTGGATTATTTAAAAGATTATCACCGACGTTTCTATAATCACGACAGTAGCGGTTGGTACAAACTATTTGACATAGATGTCGAGAGAGAAATATCTAACATAGAAGCAATTATTCGAACATGCCCAGTGTATGAACTTACATACAGTCTTGACCATCATCAAGAAGCTATCGAATTGATTAACAGCCTATGATAGAAGCAAAAGAAATCATTAATTGGCTAGGTGGGCCTGTCTCCCACGTTCACCTCAGAAACGAAGACCAGCCCGCTGTCTTTGATATTGGAGAGAAACATCAATTTACAACTGAGGCGGCTGTATATTACCTGGAGAATTTAACCAAAAATCCAGATACAAGGATAACCGATACTAATCATGCCCTGCTGGATTTTGATATTGAGAACATACCCAAACCAGAGGGCCTCACCGATGAGCAGTGGAAGAGCTTTACAATCGACCTTGCCTCCCAATCAGTTTCGGAAAAGCTAAAAGCGTTGCGTCAAAATCCCGAATCCTCCAGGATAATTGCGGGGATCGAAGTGGATATCATCGGTGAAAACGGTGAGCTAAGCTTGGATGATGGCTGTCTCTCCGGACTTGATCTGGTAATCGCCTCCTTTCATAGCTTTGTACGAGAGTTTTTCACCGGTGAGAAATACTATACGAAACAGTACCTAATGAATGCGTACATGGGGGCTGTCCTAAATCCTCATGTTGATGCCCTTGGTCATCCCACCAAGCTTTCATCGAGGGTAGCCGACACAATCTTCGTTGAAGATTACCTGCTACTTCTTGACCTAATGGCTCAGCGAAAAGTGGCCATGGAAATAAATCTGTTTGAAGATCTTGAAAGCCAAGAAAATTCCCTTACCTTGAACGTTGTAAGCGAAGCAGTCAGGCGAGGAGTTCCCTTAATACTCAGTAGTGACTTTCACCATTTTGAGGAGTCTGATTTTGCTAAAGATACAAACGTCTACCCTGGAGTGGTCAACAAACACAACTTCGAGGAGGTATTTAGGAATAATCAAGACTTTCATTTCAGATTATTCAGAAGGCTTGCAAAAAACATAAATACCCTAAACAAGATTGGAGTTACACCGGAACTGATCGTAAATTCGAGCAATGAAAACTTCGATCGCTGGCAGAATGAGAAGAGAGTCGTGGCCTAAGCGAGTTTAGTCGCTCGCCAACCCTTTAGCAAAAACTCCCCGAGACACAACTTCACATTCAAGTTTTTAGCTCGCATTTCCTCCATCAATAGCAAAGCTCCTTTGAGCACCTCAACTCGTTTAGGATTGGCTTTATCGCGTAACAAACCCCTGATCTTTAGTCCTATCTCCTCGGATAACTCCAAGGCTTCATCCTGTGACAATTCATCCGACAAAGCAATACATGAGGCAGGCCCTTCCTTCCAGGCCGTTAAAACTCTGCTCCAATATTTACCACTCTTAACGTTCTCGGTCGCCAGTGATTCGACCACACACCGAGACAATATCGTCTCTGCCAGTAAATTTTCTGCCTCTGTGACCAGAACAATATTTGCCTGGTCCAGCTCCTCAAGAGGTTTTAGTAATACCGCCTGACATTCCCAGCTCAATTTGTGGGCATCCCAAATAATTCCTGAATATTCCGGCTTCCTTCCCAAAATGTCAATTGCACTGATGACCCATCTCCTAAAATCCTTAACATTTGCCTCCGACCCTTCGAATAGAACCACACAATTATCCTTAACATTCAGATGCCTGTGGACCTCTTCTCGGTCCAGTCCGCGCCAAACTACAATCCTGGGTAACATATCCCAATTGTACTGTACCTTGGACTTCAAAATCACGCCCAATAAGAGTAAAATAAATTCTTCATGTCACGCCTATCTTTTGGTCTCGATTTTGGTACGACCAACTCATCCCTGAGTTTGCTTCGTGATGGTCAACCGATATTACTGCCGATCGATGAATCGGCACCCAAAAAAGAGGTGGTTCGTTCCGCGCTCTATTTTTTCCCCAAGGAATTTACTCTCAGTAACAAGGTCACCCCGGATCAGCTTGAATCCCAGACTTTTAATGCCTGGCAAGTCAGTTATGAAGGTGTCGTAAAGAACCTGATAGGGGAGCGGGCTGTCAATGCCTATCTCAATGACAATAAGACAAGAAAAAGGGGCGTCAAACGCAAGATCTTTACCGGTGAAATCATCAAAGACGTCATTCTCTACGTCACCCCAAGCGGGAGACAGGTGCTGGGGGATATACCAGATTACTACGAAGAGTACGACTTTGGTACCGGCCGTCTGTTCCATGCCCTAAAAACAGCCCTTAAGTCACCCTACTATAAAGGTAGTCGTGTTTTTGGTGACTACTACTCCCTGGAACAATTGATCGCACTTTTTGTCAAAGAAATCAGATCAAAAGCCCAAGTCCTCACCGGCGAAGAAATTACCTCCATCACCTGCGGTAGACCGGTATTCTTTTCTCCCGTACCAGAAAAGGATAAGGCTGCTCAGGACCGTCTGGAAGTTGCTTTAAAAGAAGCCGGCTTCGTCGATGTTAAATTCGAGCTAGAACCCGTGGCTGCAGCCAAATATTACCTCTCACGTTTTCCCCAAAAAGGCCAGAAGATCCTGGTGTTCGATTTCGGTGGGGGAACTTTTGACACCACCGTCATGGACAATCATCAGGGCTTCAATGTTTTGGCAACCGACGGCGTCTACATCGGGGGTGACCTTCTCAACTCCGATATTTTTTACAAAAAACTTGGACCATTGTTTGGTACCCAAAACACCTGGGGGGAGAAATCTCTTAACATGCCCTACAACATCATCACCGCGCTCCAATCCTGGTACGGTATCCCCAATCTCAACACTCCGGAAACCATCGGCTTCCTTGAAGGCAATGCCCAACACAATAGCTCTGACCCCAAAGCCATAGATAGATTGCTTCATCTGATACACAAAAATCTGGGCTTTGAGATCTATGAGGCGATCGAGAGTGCTAAAAAAGAACTCACTACCAAAGATGACTCGACAATCACTTTCTCTGACGGACCTATAAATATCAATGAGAAGATCACCCGCAGTGAATTCGAAGAAATTATTTCTCCTCGGGTAGAGTCCGTCAAAAATTGTGTCATCCGTACTCTTAAAAAAGCCGGAGTTGAACCGAATGAGATCAGTGTAGTGGTCAGGACTGGGGGATCCTCACTCATTCCCATCTACGAGAAAATGCTTAACGACTTGTTTGGGAAGGAAAGAGTGACAGAATTCGATCCTTTTACCTCTATTGCCGCAGGACTCTCGCTCTAAAAAACTTGCTTCTACATAGGAAAAGTAATAATATCTGGTCAAGTAGTACCTTAAACCAGTTACTCCGCAGGAGGTTCTCTTGGAAAAAATCGCTCTCGATATTGTCAGAAAATACTTGGATGGTCATCTTTCAGGACACACCGTCGATTTTTATTTGTCCACCATAGACGATTGGTATTTGATCCAATCGGCCAACCCCTTGGATGAGGTCACGGATTACGAAACTCCGGACCAAATAACCATCGACCTCGACGGAAATCCTGACCGAAAAGTTATCATCGCTCAACCAATCTTAACTGATCCGCTTCACGTTTTTTACGCCCGCCCCAATTGGGCGGGATTTTTGTTGTTCTCTCAACGGTATTCATGAAATTCACACCCAAAACAAGTATAATAAACAGGCACCCATTAATGCTTGTCAAGCGCCGACTACTACGCTAGAATGAACCCGCGCACCCGAGTCGCTTTTTAATTTAATATGCCTAATACAACATACACAGCTAAAGATATTACTGTTCTGGAAGGTCTAGAACCGGTCAGAAAACGTCCGGGAATGTACATCGGATCTACCGATGAAAAAGGTCTCCACCATCTCATAATCGAGATCGTCGACAACTCTCTTGATGAAGCCATTGGCAACTTCGCCAAGAATATATACATTTGTCTTCATCAAGACGGATCCGCCTCTGTCTCAGACGATGGTCGTGGGATTCCCACCGACAAACACGTCTCCGGCGTTTCTGCTATGGAAGTCGCCATGACCAAACTTCATGCCGGAGGAAAATTTTCCGATACTGCCTACAAAGCCTCCGGAGGTCTTCATGGAGTAGGCGCCTCTGCCGTCAACGCTCTTTCTACCAAGATGGAGGTTGTTGTTCGCCACGACGAAGATTTTTTCATCCAATCTTACAAAACAGGTACTCCCGACTACCCTGTAAAGACCATCTCAGCGGAGGATGCCAAAAAAGTCATACCCGAATTCCATGAACATCTCTTCTCTGCTAAATCTGGGACACTCACACGTTTTTGGCCTGATCCAACCATTTTTAAACTCACCACCGAATTCAACTACTCCAATATCCGTAACAAACTTCAAGAACGTGCCTACCTCGTCGCCGGTGTTTACATTCACTTTTACGATGAGAGGAACGACAAACACGCCAACTTCTATTTCGAGTCCGGTATCCGTTCCCTCCTTTCCCACAACAACAGACACAAGAAGGGGCTGCACGAGCCCATCTACACCTCTGGAACTTTTACAGACAATGCATATCCCATCGGTGTTGAGATGGTCATGCAATACACCGATACCTACACCGACAATATCGAGTCATTTGCCAATACCATTAATACTTACGATGGTGGCACTCACCTCACCGGATTCAAAACTGCTCTCTCAAAGGTCCTAAAGAATTACCTTACCACCGGAGATCAGGAAAAAGACAAGAAGGGTAAGGCTAATAAGGATGTTGATATCACCCCGGACGATCTTAAAGAAGGTCTCACTGGAGTTGTCTGGATCAAGATGAGTTCTTCGGAAATCCAGTTCGAGTCTCAGACAAAAACCAAAGTCAACAATCCTGAAGTTCAGTCTGCTGTATACCAAGTAGTCAAAAAGGGTCTCGAAATGTATTTGGAGGAACACCCCGCGACCGCGCAAGCGATCATCGGCAAAGTATTCCTGGCTGCTAAGGCTCGTATGGCCGCCAGGGCTGCTCGTGAGGCGGTTGTCCGGAAAGGCGCTCTGGAAGGCATGACCCTTCCGGGAAAATTGGCCGACTGTCAGGAAAAAGATCCTGCTAAATCAGAGATATTTATTGTCGAAGGAGATTCCGCCGGTGGTTCTGCCAAACAGGGTAGGGACCGTGCCCATCAGGCCATTCTTCCATTAAGAGGCAAGATCCTCAACACCGAAAGAGCTCGTCTTGACAAAGTGATTGAGTCGGAAAGCGTCAAAGACTTAATTATCGCTTTAGGAATGGGTATCGGAGACACTTTGGACATCAAAAAACTTCGCTATCACAGAATTATCATCATGACGGATGCTGATGTCGACGGTGCCCATATCGCCACACTTCTACTTACCTTATTCTTCCGCCACACCCTTCCGGTTTTTGACGCAGGCTATGTCTACCTGGCTATTCCACCTCTGTACAAAGTAAGTCACGGTAGTACCAACAAATACGTTTACTCTGACGAGGAAAAAGAAGAATATATTAAAACCCTTTCTCCTTCTGACCAACAAAGAATTGGCCTTCAACGTTACAAAGGTTTGGGAGAAATGAATCCGGAACAATTATGGGAGACTACCATGAATCCTGCTACTAGGATACTCAAACAAGTGAACATCGTTGATGCAGCTCACGCTGACGAGGTCTTTACCACACTCATGGGACAAGAAGTTGCTCCACGCAAAAAATTCATTCAAACACATGCAAAAACAGCCACACTTGATATATAATTTCGGTATTCTAATTAGCCAATAAATAAAAAATATGGATATTCAAATAATTGCTCTATTTTCCGCCCCCGTTGTTTCGATCATCGCCCTAATTTACGGCTACATTCTTAGCCAAAGAATCATGAAGGAAGATATGGGCAACGCCAAACTTCAACAGATCGCCAAAGCCGTTAAAGATGGTGCTCTTTCATATCTTGCCCGCCAGTTCAAAGTTGTTTTCCCCATCATGGGGGTGCTGGCTGTCGTTATCGCCCTCACTCTCGGCATAGGTATGTCACTCACTTTTCTTCTGGGAGGAATTTTTAGTGCCTTAATCGGATATTTTGGCATGCGAATCGCTGTTGAAGCCAATGTCCGCACTGCCCACAACTCCACCAAGAGTCTTAACGCTGCTCTGCAAACTTCTTTCGGTGCCGGCACCGTCAATGGCATGCTCGTCGTTGGACTTGGTCTTTTGGGAGTTTCCCTTATATATATGTACTCCTACTTTGCCTTTATCTCACAAGGAGCCGATGCAGTAGCCAAGAACGCCACCGAAGTTCTTGTCGGTTACGGTTTTGGAGCCGCTCTTCTGGCTTTATTTATGCGCGTTGGTGGAGGTATTTTTACCAAAGCCGCCGATGTTGGAGCCGACCTGGTCGGTAAAGTAGAAAAGGGGATCCCTGAAGATGACCCTAGAAACCCTGCCACCATCGCCGACAATGTTGGTGATAATGTGGGCGACTGTGCAGGTATGGCTGCCGATGTATTCGAGTCTTACGCTCTTACGATAGTTGCCGCGATGATCTTGGGAGGCTCTCTCTTTGGTCTCAAGGGTGTTGTTTTCCCTCTTCTTGCACGATCAGGTTCCATCCTCACTTCCATTCTCGGAACATTTTTTGTCAAAGCGAAAAACGATAAAGAAGATCCGCTCAAGCCTCTTATCCGTGGTTTCATGGTATCAGCCGTCGCAGCCGTAATTATTTTCATGGGTCTTTCAATCTTCCTCTTGGGTGAACCTAAAGCCGGATTAGCCTCTGTCGTCGGTATTCTCGCTATGCTTGCCCTGCTCTACATCACTAAATACTACACAGGGCCTGGTGAAAAACCCATCATCGGCATCGCCAAAGCTTCACAAACGGGAGCCGGTACCAATCTAATCGCCGGTCTTAGTTACGGAATGGAATCAACATTTATCTCCGTCATCGTTGTCGCTGCTACCATTCTCGCAGGCTACTTGCTCTTGGGCTTCTATGGCATCTCCCTCGCAGGTATGGGTATGTTAGCCACCACCGGTATTATTATGGCTCTAGATACTTTTGGGCCCATCGCAGACAATGCCCAAGGCATGGTTGAGATGGCAGGACTAAAAGGTAAGGCGGCCATCGTTACAGGTAGTCTGGACGCTGTGGGTAACACAACCAAAGCTCTTACAAAAGGTTTTGCCGTTGGTTCTGCAGCCGTCGCTGCCAGCTCTCTTTTCGCCACTTATTTTGAAGTAACCGGGTTAAGTGTTATTAATATTGCCAACCCCAAGGTCTTCATTGGCGTCCTTCTAGGAGGCTCCCTACCTTTCCTGTTTAGCTCACGTTTAATCGGCTCGGTTGGTCGAGCGGCTTTTGAAGTAGTTGAGGAAGTACGTCGACAATTTAGAGAAATCAAGGGAATCATGGAAGGCACGGCACTACCCGATTATTCAAAAGCAATCGAGATTGTGACTGCCGCCGCCCAAAGAGAACTTGTCATTCCCGCCGCTATTGTAATTATTTTCCCCATCTTAGCCAGTATTCTTGGTGCTGAGTCACTCGGAGGATTTTTGGCCGGAGTGGTCGTTGTCGGCTTAATGCTGGCCTTCTTTATGTGTAACACCGGTGGAGCCTGGGATAATGCTAAAAAATACGTTGAAGACGGTAACATGGGGGGTAAAGGTTCCGATACCCACAAGGCAGCCATCGTTGGAGATACAGTTGGTGATCCCTTAAAAGACACTGCGGGTCCGGCACTTAATCCGATGATGAAGATTGTGCAAATAGTTGCCCTCCTCATCGCTCCTCTCGTGATTACTTTAGTCGGCAAATAATAATCTAGGCGTTTAACAAGATCAATAATTTTGTTAGTCGTGCAATCGTTAACATGGAAAACACACAGGACTCTACAACAAAAACCAACCAAAAAGACGAACAAACAGAGTGGGGGATGATAAGATCCACACCCATTGTTGAAGAGATGGAGAGATCTTATCTCGACTACGCTATGTCGGTTATCGTCTCCCGTGCTCTTCCCGATATTCGGGACGGTCTCAAACCTGTTCACCGTCGCGTTCTTTACGCCATGAGAGACATGGGCATTACTCACAAAAGTGCCTACAAAAAATCTGCCAGAATTGTCGGAGAAGTTTTGGGTAAATACCATCCCCATGGTGATACTGCCGTTTACCAAACCATGGTCCGTCTGGCTCAGGACTTTTCTATGCGCTATCCACTGGTAGATGGTCAGGGTAACTTTGGAAGTATTGATGGTGACTCCGCCGCTGCTATGCGTTATACAGAAGCTAGATTAAGCAAAATTGCCAGTGAGCTCCTTGAAGACATTGATAAGAATACCGTTGATTTCATCGACAACTTTGACGGCTCACAACAGGAGCCTGTAGTCCTTCCGGCCAAGCTTCCCAATCTTCTTCTCATGGGATCAGATGGTATTGCTGTCGGTATGGCCACCAAGATCCCTCCCCATAATTTAATTGAGGTCGTATCCGCTCTTAAAGCTCTGATTGATAAATCCACCGTTAGTCTTGAAACCGAAATAGCCGACGTAGATATTGAAAAGATCAGTCACAAACTATTGACGGGGACACTAAACGCCGACATAGAAATTGACGAACTGTGTGAACACATCAAAGGTCCTGATTTTCCCACCAAAGGCATTATTTACGACACCCAGGAAATTAAAAAACTTTACGCTACCGGAAAAGCAAACATCATCAATAGGGGAGTGGCCGAGATTGTTGAGAAAAAATCAGGCCGTTTCCAGATCCTCATCAGCGAACTTCCATACCAAGTCAACAAAGCAAAACTTATCACCAACATTGCCGAGCTGGTTAAGAAGAAGAGAATTGAAGGAATCGCCGATCTTCGTGACGAATCAGACAGAAAGGGACTCACTGTTGCCATCGATCTAAAAAAAGACGCCAAGCCCAAGAACATACTTAATCAGCTATACAAATTCACAGAGCTACAATCCAGTTTCCCGGCAAATGTCGTCGCCCTTACCTCTGAAGGCACTCCCCATCTTTTAAACCTCAAGCAGATTCTTGTAGAGTGGACTTCACATCGTCAAATGGTAGTAGTCCGCCGTTCACAGTTCGAACTAAAGACCGCGAAGGACCGCGCCCATATTCTACAAGGTTTACTGATCGCTCTAGCCAGTATTGATGAAGTTATTGAAACTATCAAAAAGAGTCCGGACACTGATACTGCTAAGAAAAACCTGATGGAAAAATTCGGATTATCGGAAATCCAAAGTGTGGCCATCCTCGACATGCAACTCAGAAAACTGGCGGCGCTGGAAAGGCAGAAGCTTCAAACAGAATATGATGAATTGATGAAAACAATTGATCAGTTGGTCGCCACTCTAAAAGACCCCAAAAAAGTCTTGGAAATCATCAAGACAGAGCTCACATATTTGGCATCCACTTATCCTGAAAAACGACGAACCCAGATAATCGCCAATGCTCCGGGCACATTTTCGGAAGAAGATCTCATCCCTGCAGAGGAAACAATCGTCACTCTAACTAAATCAGGATATATCAAACGTATGCCATTATCGACTTTCAGGACACAGAAGAGGGGAGGGAAAGGAGTAGCCGGCATGACCATAAAAGAAACCGATGAAATTCATCTTTTGACTAACGCTAACACCCACGACAGACTTCTTGTGTTTACATCAAAGGGAAAGGTCTTTGCACTAAAAGTGTGGGAACTTCCCGAGGGAAGTAGAGTCTCTAAAGGTCAGGCAATCATCAACCTCATCAATATTGATACGGATGAAACCATCCAGTCAATTCTTCCCATGGGCGCTCAGGCAGAGAAAGGATCATTCCTTTTCTTCACCACCAAAAAAGGAGTTGTCAAACGTACAGCTCTTGGCAAATACGAGAATATTAAATCAAACGGACTTATTGCACTTAAATTGATCGATGGGGATAGCCTGGTTTGGGCAAACAAGACCTCCGGCTCCGATCATATTCTCCTAGTTTCCAGAGAGGGAAAGTCGATCCGGTTCAAGGAAGGTGATGTTAGACCAACTGATCGCGACACCATGGGAGTTCGCGGAATACTCCTAAGGAACGAGGACTTTGTCATCTCCATGGAATCCTTCTTCCCGGAAGAACCTGTGTCTAAAGATAAACGCGTTAAGTTGTTCAGAGATCTTCTCATTGTTACCGAAAAAGGTATGGGTAAACGCACACCTCTTCCGGAGTACCCACTACAAAACCGCTCCGGTCAGGGTCTTAAAGTTTCAGAAACAACAGATAAGACCGGCAATGTCTCAGGTGCCCTTCTCGTCGATCAGGACAGTGAGGTCCTCCTCATAACCACCTCACAAGGACAGGCTATTAAGCTTCCAATCCGTAACATTCCCAGACTCGGCAGAGCCACACAAGGAGTCATCCTCATGCGTTTTGCCAAAGGAGCCGATTCAGTCGCAGCAGTCACTGCAGTGTCCGAATCAGAAGACGAAGAATAACCTTTTGACTCAAAAAGGCCCCGCTTTTATGCGGGGCGATCTGTTAATCCTGTTCACCGCAAAGACCGAAATCATCCCAGTTTTCCCGAGTTGTTTCCTTGGCCTTTTCGGCATCGGCTGCTTCCAATTTTGCCAGCTTCCTAAGACCTCTTCGAGTCCAAGTGACATCGTCATCGGTGTAGACCAAGCCGGTGAAGAGAAAGTTGTTGTCGTTGAATAAAACTATTTCGCCATTTGTGGTTAAATAGAATTTTTCTTCTTCATCAACGGCACCAATCACAAAAAATTCGGCAGAGATTGTCTCACTATCGTCATCGATAGCCTTCCTATCAAATCTAACGATCACTGATCCAAGCTCTAATTTCACCGGATCACCGTCGAGGTCAATTTCCATATTTTCTGACTCGAAAAACCGATAATCAAGTTTAAGTTTTCTAACCTTCTTCACCGGATATCGAACCGGACGATATCTTCGGATGAAATCACCTTCCTGATCAATAACACCATCTTCAAAGATGATCACCACCACATGCTCTGTTTTATCGTTCAATAGCATAAAAACGTCACCCGGCTCTAGTGTGCCATACAAAGACTCAAGCAAGGTCAGATTCTTCGGGGTTTTATTCAAGATAACCTCCTTAATGTGCAGTTATCCGATATTTTATCACGATGACTTTTTTTGGACATCTTAGCCACGATCTGGGATATAATGAGTCAGTACAATTTATCCTCAAAAATGACCAGTATATACTACAAAAACTCTTCCTCAAAGTCTTTTGAAGAGATCCAGGAATTCAAAAAGAACAGCTGGGTACACCTTACAAATCCGTCAGCCAACGAACTGGCATATCTTGCTGAAAGCCTCAAACTAGATCTAACCCTCCTTACGGACGCACTTGACCAATACGAAGTCCCTCGTATTGAGATAGAAGATCACGACGTCTATATTTACACCCGCTTTGCCGTTGAGAAAGAACCTGGGTTGTTCCAAAGCGTACCTTTTTTACTGATCAACAAGAAGGGGTATCTAGTCACTCTTTCCCCACAGCCCCTTCCTTTTATGGGCAACATACTCTCCAGTAAACGTCAAACAACTGTACAGCAGATCAGATTGATGATTTACATTTTTTCTCAAGTTAATCTCACATATAGCCAAAGACTAATCAGTATTAGCAAAAGCCTTCGCACGGTTTTAACTGACACCATCAAGATTACCAACAAGGACATTATCCAATTTATAAACCTCGAAAACATGCTTTATGACTTCATCTCATCCCTAACCAGGATCGAAGCCGGTTACACAAACTTTACCAAACAAACCGGGATTAGATTTAAAGAGCCTGAAGCAGATGCCATTGACGACCTTAGGCTAGAAGCAGGTCAACTGATGCAAATTTGCAAAGACAATATTCGCACGGTGGTTAACTTTAGAGAAGCTTACAATACAATTCTTACCAACAACCTTAACCGGGTGATTAAGTTCTTTACCGCCCTCACAGTTATTATCACCATTCCTAACATAATTGGTTCATTCTTTGGCATGAACGTCCTGCTTCCGTTTGCTCAACATCCTCTGGCTTTTGGATTTATCATTCTCTTTGCCCTAATAACCAGCGGCGCTTTAGCCTTCCTCTTTATCAAAAAAGACTGGATGTAAGTTTACTTCAAAAACTTTCCGTGGATTTCTTTCAAGTGGGGATTGGTCACATGGGTATATATTTGTGTGGTCGAGACATTTTTGTGTCCCAACATCTCCTGTACACTCCTTAAATCGGCACCATTTTGAAGTAGGGTGGTAGCAAAAGAATGTCTCAATACATGAGGGCTGATCCTTATCGGCAATCCGGCCAACCGTCTGTATTTCTCCACAATACGCTGTATCGTTCTTACGCTAAGACGCAGCTTTTCCTGCGAAAGTGCCGGGTCATACTCATCGTTTTTCATTATCCTCACCCATAGCGGTCGATACATGTCGGTTCTTGCCGATAGGTATCTATCTAACCAAAAGCAGGCTCTTTTAGAAAGAAAGACCACTCTCGCTTTACGGCCTTTTCCTACAACTCCAAACTCTTGGGTCTTCAAATCTATCCTATCAACGTCCAGCTTGGCCAATTCAGAAACACGCAAACCGGTACTGAATAGCACCTCAAGTAAGGTTCTGTCTCGTATCCCGGAAAGTTTAGTTACATCTGGAGCCATGAGCAAACGCTCAACTTGCTCTCTGTCCATAAATTTGATTCGCTTGTCCTCGGACTTGGGTAGGTCGATCATATCTGGAGCCAGCGTCTTAATTCTTTTTTTTCGACAGTACTTTAAAAAAGCTCTTAGCGATATCACGTAGTAACTTTGAGTGGATGTAGATAACTTATGTCCCTTGTCATCCGCAAATCTAGACAAAAATAGTCTGTATCTGCGCACCATCTCAGGCGTCAACTTCTCAATATATTCCTGGGCATAATGTTTCTCAAACCATTGACGGAAGACCTTCAGATAGTGACTGTATTTAACGATTGTCCAGGAACTATAGTTCTTCTCTATCTCAATAAAGTTCAAGTATCTTTTTATTAAAATTCTCAGTGTCAAGTCTGCAGTTTTTTTGGCCATAGGGTGGGGGAGCATCCCCACATCCATCTTAGCAAATTAGATTACACGACACTATTACCGAAATCTTGACATAGCCACCAAACACCCTATATAATATCCACATCCGCACGTTCAAAAAGGAGGCGCATATGTGCTTTGGAGGATCGTTACCCAATAGTTTAGGCTACTTGATCGCATCACTGAAAGTTGGCGATGAAGTCATTATTCACGAGAACAAGGAAGACATCACTACCTACATCTGGAATAAAGACGGCTTTGCCGCCCTAACTGCCTCAGGTCATATTCTCACCTGTAAAGGCAACGTTTATTTTGAAGTCACTGGAAACCACCTCGATGAATTCGAGGTCAGCGAAGAAGCAAAGGCTATCCAGGCCCAAATCGATGCCTTGCCTGAAGATTGGGATCCCTGGCAAGACGATAACGACCCCCTCGATCTTCTTTAGTTTTAATCTATACCCACCGTCAAGTACGGTGGGTTTTTTAATGACCTGGAATCGGACAGGGGAGGGAGGTAAGGTTTCAAAAACGGCATTTATCCTATATTATAAAGACCGTTTTCAGAACCGTCATCTGAGATTGTCGATAAATTGTTAATATAAATCGGCAACAGAAAAATTTGTTTTGTAAATAACTTTTAACGATTGATATTTTTCTAAAAGAATATTAAATAATATTTTTCAATAAACATCGGAGGGAATTATCCAAAAATCAAATAATTGTTCACCTTAAGTCATCTAGTTACTTCATCCGTGCCTAAAGGATCAAAGTACCTGCTCATAGTATCCGTGCTTAAAAACCCCTGTTTAGCCTCAAATAACGAGACCGTAGAATGCCCCTAGAACGGCTCCTGGAAACTTTTGCGGGTACTTAATCACGGGATATAGGCACGAATTTTCGGGTTAATCTATGGAAAACCGAAAAATGAGCCTGACCGTTAGAAAACGGAATAAATAACGCATTAACAGGTGAGTGGGAGGCAGTGCCAACAAGTATTCGGGATTATATACATAAATGAATGGGAAGCTAAATGCACTACGTCCATGCTTATGATTTTAACTAACGTCGTGAAAGTTACATTACACGACACTATTAATATCATTCTTCTCCGGGTCGGGTAGAAGTAAAAGCGGGGTAGTGTAGAAGTATCACTGCTTTATCTTCAACAGTATCCTCAACTAAGTAACTGGATAAAATAATTAATTAATTCATTAATCGGCGATCGAAGCCTACTCTTCTCGCTCGGACTAATGAGTTCAATTTACTATATCAATCGATATCATTCGCCTTTTCTTAGCAGTTATCCACAAAAAATGCTAAAGAATCGTGAAAACTCCCCTGTTTCGTGAAAACAGTGTTATAGGATATGTTATTATAGGCTACTTGTTATAGGATACTACTCCCCTGTCACCGGCCAACAAGAAAAAAATATTTTACGCTCGAAATTATTTATGAATTTATGCCTAACCCAGCCACGACGTCGTCAGGAATCCAATAATAAAAATTATCACTACCGAAACCAGGTACTCCATCAACCCCTCCAGGTATACCCTATTTGATAATCTCTGTTCCAGCACGCCCATCAGTGCGTAAATGGCGCTCGTCATCATCAAACCACCCATAAAAGGCTTTACCGGCCAAAAACTGAGCACGGCACCAACAAGAGCCACTATCCAAGAAACCCCCACAGCATATCTGATAACCTGTTCGTATTGAGTACTTTTAAGATCGACACTCCAAAAATTAACGTAAGAGATGATAAAGGAGGCAACGAATGAAAGTCCCATCACTGACCAGAAAGGAACTTTTAAGCTCAAAGCCATGGTGTAGAAAAACAGTAATGTCACCAGGGAAAACACGAAGTTGGCTGATCTGGCAGCTCTAAAAAGCTGGATAGTCCGTATCGATGCCACTGAAAAGATATTCTCCACCAGTAAAATTCCGTAAATACCTACCATATAGAACAAGAAGTAGACTACTTTCAGGACACTCGCCAAAAACAGAGACGATTCGTAACCAATAGTCCTCCCGAACATACTTGGAATAGCGGCTGGCAGAAAATTAGCAAAAATCCCGCTACCTAAGGAAAAGGACACCGGCAATACCATTAAGGTGAACCATTCTATACCCTTAAGGTCGTCGAACAGCACCCATACTGACAAGATATAAACAACCGCGGATACCGCCATCACCAGTCCAAACCTGAAGTCCACCGAAGCAAAAGTCGTTAACCATAGCGATAGTCCGCTGATAATGGCAACTAGGACGAACTTTGCTCTTTTTGACATATTTCTTAAACGAGGTTACTCCAAACTTCTACTACATCATCATTATCCTCTAAAGCAGACAACAAAGCACCCACCTTATTCTCATCCTCTTCGGACAAACTGATTGTTGGAAGCGGATTTAAGTTTCTCATATAAGAAACTGATCCCGGTCCGCCAAGCTTAGCTTCGTAACGATTCAAAATCGCATTGATCTCTCCAGCGGTCCTATTTCTATTATCGGTAACGGCAGTAATTAATATTCCAACACCACCATGTCCGTAAGCCTCATAAACAATCTCTACACTTCCCTCACCACCAGCAGCTCCAACAGCCTTATCGATCGCCCTCTTAACATTTTCACCCGGCATGTTTACCGCCCGGGCCTCATCCAATGCAGTCCTTAGATATGGATTGGCATTGGGGTCACCTGAACCACCTTTTTTAACGGCTACGTGAATCTTTTTTGCAATTTTTGTGAAAGAAGCACCTTTCTTGGCATCATCAATCGCTTTTTGGTGCCTGATAGTTGACCATTTAGAGTGTCCCGACATATGAACATTTTACCACCACACACCTGTTGGCATTTTACTCAAATGCATACTACCGCTTGACTAAGCTACCATAATTCTATATATTGCATTGCAGCATGAACAATAGCGACGACGCACAAAATCTTACCCAGAACGCTATCAAGGCCGCAGTTGCCAAAAAATGGCAAGAAGCAGTCGAAATCAACGAAAAAATTCTCGAAATCATTCCTGATGACACCCCAACTCTTAACCGACTAGGCATTGCCTACTCCATGATCGGTAAACAGACCAAAGCAGCTGCCTCATTCAAAAAAGTTCTCGTCCTGGATCCAAAGAACCAGATCGCCAAGAACAACATTACCCGGCTTAAAGTCGTCAAAGAGCATGGACTGATCAACCCTCAAATCACAAACATATTCTTTGTTGAGGAACCCGGAAAGTCAAAGGTCATACCTCTCGTAAGCATTGGAGAACCCACCGTATTATCAGCACTTAACATCGGTGAGCCAATTGAAATTACTCCCAACAAACATAAGGTAAAGATCTCCAGTGTCCACAATCAATTTATCGGATATCTCCCTGATAATATTTCCCACCGCCTACTTCAACTTATCAGAGGGGGATACAAATATCGCGGGTTCATGAAGTCGATCAATCCAAAAACTCCTTTTGTATTCATCCAGGAAACGCACACCTCTAAAAAACTTAAAGGCCTTCAGTCCTTCCCCCTTGATGACTCTGAGATGCTTCCGAATCTTTCTGCTGGAGAATCTTCCGAAACCCCACCACTGGAGATTTATGATCCGGAAATGGGAAGTGAAGAATAAGTCTAAAGCAACCAAAGCTTCAACTCTCCCCCTTCCTCCCCTTCTCTTTCAATCTCTTTGCATCCGAAATGATTTTCCAGTAACTCACTCGACCTTGGACTGGAATCCGAAGACTCAAACACGCATCCCGTCCCTGAAATTACATCTTCTATGTCATTCTTCACCTCCACCACTCGCATCCCGGCGGTTTCGGCTTGTCTGGACATGATCAAACCCGCACCGCCCAGACCTGACAGGTTGTTAACGATTAGCTCGACACTTTCTGCCAGAACAGCATCAAAAAGAAATTTGTCCTTGGACCAGGCAGTCATCACCTGAGAAAATTCCAGGAATATTTTTCCGTCAGGCTCTTCGACTTCCTCATAGACCTGCCCGGGTATGGTCAACTCCAGCAGCCTTTTGGATGTCACTATCGCAGACAAGTATTTTCTCATAGCCAACCTATCCAAAAGACTCAGGTCAGTCTTTACCGGAATTGACAACATATTACCCAAGACAGTCTCCACACTGGCTTCTCCGCCTACCTTGATCATCCGAGGAAGGATAACACCCATTGCCTCACCAATACTTCTTTCACTGATCTCGTAGGCTCTTTTTTCCCCCAGACCAAACTTCCAAACCGAATTAATGGGATAGTTAGCCTGACTGCCTGATATTTTTATTTTCAACTCATTCGGTAAACTGACCCAACTCCCCAACCCTTCTTTCGGCCTTAAAACTAATACACCAGCCGAATCGTCACCAATTACTAAAAGATTAAGACCCATCTCCTCATTCCAAATACCTTTTCTTAACAGAGTTAAAGCCAGTGATGCTATTATCACCACCAAAAACAATACTCCGAAAATGTTAACAAATGTCCTGACCTTACTATCCTTCATATATCGTCTTCAGCGCAGTGTTTTGTTTTTTTCTAAATTTGTCAAACACTTCACTGTCCTTAATACTCTTCTTGACCAACTGACTCATGTGCCATCCAGAAACAAAATGCGGCAAAAGGACATAAGCAGCACCGGCTGCGTAAAGTTCTTTCGCCTCCAATGCCGTCTCGGCATCCACGATCACCGGGACACCAATATTTTTTCTTGAAAGTTCTGACAATAAAGCTAAACTATCATTTTTATCCTTAATCGTTGAAATGATCAATTTTGCCTCCTTCATATTCGCAATATCAATCAGGTCAGGATCAGTTGCATCGGCATAAATAACTTCACCACCCCTTTCTTTAATTTTTTGTACCACATCCGGATTAAAATCTACTACCAAAAATGGCACACCGTTCTTTTCTAGAAAATTCACCACACTTTTACCGGTTCTGTCGCAACCCAACAATACTATATGATTCTTAATATCGGAAACTTTGTAATCCCCTCCCCTGCCAAAATTAAATCCTAACTTAAATTTTCGTTTTGCCGCAGAATATATTTTTTCAGATTCCCCGATTAATATAGTTGAGATGGTCATCGTCAAAAGTCCGGTCACCATTACTGTCCTTGCTACCTCATCGCTCCACAAACCGGAGGTTATACCCAAACCCATTATCACCAAACTGAACTCGGATATTTGGGTCAGATTTATGGCCAGTAAAAAAGCTGCCCTACTCCCTATCCCCAGAATTCCTGACCATAAATATGTGATTAAGAATTTACCGAAGATAACCGCCATGGTCAACAGCAGCACCATTGGCCAATTAACTTTTCCGATACCTACTTGCATTCCCAAGACTACAAAGAATAAGGTCAAGAAGACATCTCTTAGTGTCTTCACCTTATTTATTATCTGGAAATGTCCCCAAGTAGTTGAAAGACTTAAACCGGCAAGGAAGCTGGCTACTTCTGCCGAAACTCCAAACACTTTTTCGGCCATAAGCACTACCACGAAAAACCAAGCTAAACTGAACAGGATCAAATCATCCCCGTTCTTAATCACTTCTTTTAGTAGTTTAGCAATGACCGCATGTCCTATGATATTCACAACTACAAACAAGGCGATCAATTTGATCCCTAGCCACCAGAGTACACTCATGTGAATCCCTTCACTAAAGCTCGGTAGAACGGCTAGAAGGAAGATTGCCAACATGTCCTGAAGTAACAAGATCGCCAAACTTAGTTTCCCGGAGAAGCTATTCAGATTCTTCTTTTCTGACAGCATCTTAACTACTACGATTGTGCTGCTGAAGGTCAGAGCTATCGCCAATAATATTGCCCTGAGAACATCGAGCCTTAACCCAGCAAGACTTAATCCCACAAAAAGTAATATTGTCAAAACAGTCTGTCCTAAAAAGATTAATACCGCATTTTTTCCAACCTTGTGCAGCTCTTTCCAGTTCATCTCCAAACCCACCAGGAATAAAAGCAGGGTAATTCCCAAATCCCCCATCATTCTTAGTACTTCCACATCCCTACTTCCCAACAATCCAGAAGCTCCTACCAAAAGACCTGCTCCCACCTGTCCCACCAAAGATGGCAATCCAATGTATCTGAACAAAACTCCGCAAATTACTGCCAATACAAAAACAGCCAGTTGGCCGCCCAAGATTTCCTCCATAAAATCATTCTAGCACGAGCTCAGACAGCAGCCTGATACAGTCCTCGGGTAGCGGAGCATCTACAGTGATCTTTCCTCCATCTAAACCACTAAATTCCAAAAACCCGGCGTGTAAAAAATGATGACTCAAAAAGCCGCGATCATTTTTGGCGATCTCCTTATTCAAATATTTATCGTCCGCAAAAATTGGCCAACCCAAAAACGATAAATGGACTCTGATCTGATGTGTTCTTCCCGTTTTCAAATTTAACTTAAGCAAAGTGAGTGAGTTTTTGTAATGGGGTGTATCTGCCAAAACATATCTTTTTTCGACCTTCCATTCGGTAACAGCCCCCTTCCCCTCATAATGCACCTGCCATTTCTCCCTGTCAAAAAGACTCCTCTTCAAAGGTAGCCTCACTTCTCCCTCAGCTGGCTCCACTCTTCCGTGTACCAGTGCCGTATAAACTTTTTTTATTTTTCTTTCCTTGAACTGGGCAAGGTAATGTACCAAAGCTTCTTGATTTTTGGCGATCATCAGACAACCACTTGTCTCTTTATCCAAACGGTGACAGATCCCGGATCTCAGCTGAAAAAGTTTACCTTCACTATTCCACCTCTCTGGCTCAGCAGCCATTCTTCCTTCTACCCAATCCTGGATTGTCTCTCCTCTGGCTGTTTCAGCTCTGTTCACCACTACTCCCACCGGCTTGTTAATTACCAATGTATTCTCGTCTTCATAAAGTGTTTGTATATTAAGACTCATTTTCTGAAAATAAAGGCGCCTAACCCACCTACGATCATCATATCCGAAATATTAAACCATAAGTTGATTCCCGGCACTCTCAAATAGTCCCATACTCCTCCGAATTTTATTCTGCCCATCAAATTAACCGCTCCTCCAACAACCATTAACCAGGCGGGTAAACCGTGCCACAAACTCTTTCTGGTACTTCTGATCAAAACCAACAAGAGCAGTGTCCAAATTACCACCAATGAGACCCCGCTAATACCCTGTAGAGCTCCGAATGACACTCCCCTATTCTCTACTCCAAAACCACCATCTCGAAATACACCTTGCCACCAAAAATCCAACAATCCCAGTAACAAAATTACGAGAAAAATCAGTTTATCTGCCTGTTTTTTCAAACTTTCTTTCACAATCCATGCAGTACTCTGCCGTAGGCTTAACGGCTAATCTATCGGTATCGATCATCTTGCCACAATTGGCACACAGACCGAATTTACCCAACTTGATTCGTGTTAAAGTCTTCTTTATTTCGATCAGTGAGCGGGAAACCTGTCTCCTCATTGCATAGGCTCTGTCATGTTCAACATTTTCGGACACGTCTGCATCAACCGAATTATCGTCATCCCTGTTTCCAGAAATGAACGGGTCTGTCTTCCTAAGTTCTTTCTTAGTTTTAGATAATCTTTTTTCTTCACCCTTTAAATACGAGATTAGCGGCTGTAACACCGATAAAGGGAAAAAGAATTTAGTCTTTTTTTCTTCCATGTCTTAATTTAAATTTTAAGTCCTCCGACAAACTCCTGCCAGACCTACTATACACCATTACAAAACCTCCCACAAACAAAAGCAGGTTCACAATCATGACCCATAAACGGGCTCCTGGAGATAAAACTAATAAGATAAAATGAGTTAAACCGTAATAAGACAATGCTACCCCGCTTAAGAATCCGCTCTTTGCCTGAGTCTTCTTGTTCTTGTACCAACTATACGTTCTGTAGACCTTCTCTGCTCTCCAAAGATATATGAACATCCCCAGACTAGTCAGTGATCCTCCAATCGAAAGAAGACTTAAGTTGGCAATCGCCATCCCGGCAAAATAAACACTCATTCCCGCTACCATTCCCAACATTGCCAGGTCGAACCAGTCATAAAATTTCTGTCGGTAATTCCTGGTTACAATCATGATCGAAACTACAACTCCCAAAAGTAAACCCCAGTGATCAAGTCCGGGATAGTTTTTCAAAAAAAGAATTCTAGGCCAATTACCCCAAAACAATCCCAAATTAAGCATCACATAAGATAGTCTACTCAGCACAAATGACCAGAAACCTGCCAAGACAATAGTATCAAGTACGTGTACGTCATCCAAATGGGCTTCAATAGCCTTTTTGTAGGCTACAAAGGCACCCCAAAGAAAGGCTATTGCCAGTATGGCACTATACCCATAAATCGTTACTGTATCGATCTTCAAGACTGCTCCTTCCATTACTTGATAGTATACTAAAATTCACCATGTTGTCCCTAGCACATGCTCCCACAGGAGCCCTCATCGCCACCAAAATTCCCTATCCACTGATCAGTATTCCGCTGATTCTGGTAACTCATTATCTTCAAGACAGAGTTCCCCATTGGGACGTCGGCACCGGCATGGGAAAGAAAAAAGAAAAGTCAGCCGCTTTCTATCAGGAGCTATTTTTCGATTTTCCAGGCTCAATCCTGCTTGTATATTTTCTCTTTCAAAGCGGTCAGGCGCAGATTAATTGGCTTGCCTGGCTCGGTTGGTTCGTCGGCCTTCTACCTGACTTTCTGGATTTTCCTGTAGTTTTCTTGAAAATCCGCTTTCCACTTCTGGATTATCTGAACAGAATTCATAAACATTTTCACCGCTCCACATCGAATGTCGTCTGGGGATTACTTCCCCAAATCATTGTTATCGCTCTGGTCTATCTTTTCCGCTAGTTACTCGTTCGACCTGCCTGTATAAGCACCCGACTCGGTATTGATCTTGATCTTGTCTCCTACATTTATGAACAAAGGTACCATCACAGTTAACCCTGTGGTCATCTTTACCGGTTTAAGTACGTTACTGACGGTATTGCCTCTGGCACCTGGTTCTGCCTCTGCCACCTCCATAATAGTTGAGGCCGGCAACTCAACTCCCAAGATTTTCTCTCCCCAGAACAATACCCAGGATTTTTCTCCCTCGACCAGATAAAGAACATCGTCTCCCAAAACAGATAGCGGGATCTCGAATTGATCAAACGAAACCGGATCCATGAAATACGCCAAGCTGTCGTCCTTGTAAAGATACTGCAAATGTTTCTTGTCTAGGAGGATGTTTTCTACCACGTTACCGGAAATGAAGGATTTTGTGACAATCGAACCGGTAAAAAGGTTTTTAGCTTTAATTTTTATAACGGCATTTCCCCTACCCATCTTGGTAAAGTCGTACTTCATAACTCTGAAGGGCTGGTTGTCCTCGGTAAAGGTCACGCCCACTTTTAATTTATTTACGTCGATCATATGCAGACGGTATTGTACTCCCAACTCCCCCATCCGGGCAAGCCTTTATAAAGATATATCAACAAAAAGACCTACTCCTAGGTCTTTTTAATTAGTGCCGAGAGAGGGGATCGAACCCTCATGAGGTTGCCCTCACAGGTTTTTGAGACCTGAGCGTCTACCATTCCGCCATCTCGGCAATACAAATATTATACTTCACTCTCACCTGCAATTGTCCCATCCTGGCTGTTATAGGCCTATTATGCTACAATACCCCATCAAAACCGCACTTTCCCATTGGAGGAGGTAAATTTTGAAGAATAAATTTCCCGCTCTTTTTCTGATTGTACTTTCAGTCACACTGCTAACCGCTTGCTCGGACCCATATCCTGAGTCATCTCAGGTTATTGAAATCAACGATACCGCCCTGGAAGGCAAAAGTATCCGGATTTTAAGGATATCACCGGACGAACGGTACATTGACGTCAAACAAAATTTGATCGTGCCTGAGTTAGTTGATACGATAAACAGTGGCGAGCTCAACATCATCTCGGTCAAAACCGGGTACACAGGTGCCTTTCTAACATCAGCAGATATTACCTACGACAACTCAGGACCTGGAAAAGGCAATGCTCTTAGGATCAAGTTACTTATCCTTGAAACCAGATACATCGATGTCAGAGATAAGGAGCTGTCCCCCCAACTCGATGAATTTGTAAACAGTGGTCAATACGATATCGTCAAAATTCAGACGACTTATGTCGAAGGCTACCTCGTAGCCGCCGAAATCTACTATTACGAAGAAGAATAGTCATGCCAAGACGCCCCTAGGGCGTCTTTTTTTGTCCCTTTCAGTCCATAAAAAACCCACCATATTTCAGGTGGGTCGGAAAAACTAAACTACCCAATGCATGGCGTACGCCGTAATTGCGGGCGTCACGAGCATCACTATCGAAAGGATCTTGGAGAAGCAGTCTATCCTTCCGAAATTGATGAACAGGAACAAGCGTCCCGTAATCACCCACAGTAGGACTGTGAGTATATAGAAGAAGGCTACCACGAGCGCAATTCCTGTCAGAGCTTCGGACTGTCTCATGCCCATCTCATATAGCTGATGACCATAAACCCAAGTGGTGCCCATGATGGTAAAGATCTCGTATATGACGAAGAAGAGCAAGGAAAAACATCCGAATCCTTCACTCCGCTCCCTACGACGATCACGAGATTCACGTAAAGAACCGGGCTCCTCATTGACAGTTGAAGTTACTCTCCCCCTCCGTGAGGCTGGAGCATCGCCAACGCTACCCTCTCCACCATCACCCTCGAACTCCTCACCATCTTCAGCTTCTTCCGGGCTACTGGAGTGAGATTCCTCAGAATCATCCGAGCTATCGTCCGCACCACCTTCATTTCCCGATTCACCAATCACATAATTCGTGTCACCGGTAAAGGTATCCGTAGGGG
>Ga0075848_110_pt2 | contig 36014 bp, 36 predicted proteins | sample RifGroF1_FD_67920 | JGI IMG/M metagenome (GOLD analysis project Ga0075848, IMG submission 67920) | Microgenomates (Collierbacteria) bacterium GW2011_GWF1_44_12
ACCGACACCACAAAATTATTTCGATCCTCACCCATATACCAGATCGGCATTCGAATACCCCAAACGATTTGTCTGCTGATATTCCAATCTCTGATATTCGTTAACCAGTGTCGTAGGATTTTTTCTCTTCCTGCCCCGAGGATAATCGTCTCGTTATTATCCAGTGCCTCTAGTGCCTTCTCTGCTAAGGGTTTTGTCTTGATAAAGAACTGACTCATTGGTAAAGGCTCAATCACTCTATGGCATCTGTAGCAAGTTCCCACACTGTGGGTATATGGCTTTACCTCCACCAGCGCCTCTCCTAAATCATTAACAATCTTTTCTCTTGCGGCCGCAACGCTCATCCCCGAATATTCTCCCGCATTCTTATTCATCTTTCCCGTCGTATCGATTACCTGATGATTCACCACTGTTTCGTGCAAATTCATTCCTGCTCTCTCAGCTGTTTCCCAGTCATTCTGGTCGTGAGCCGGGGTAATCTTTACCGCCCCTGTTCCAAATTCGAGATCGACGGAACTATCGGCAATTATCACGATCTCTCTATCTGTCAGAGGCAAATGAACTGCCTTGCCGATTAAGTGTTTATATCTCGAGTCATTTGGATGAACTGCCACTGCCACATCTCCCAATAAAGTTTCCGGTCTGGTTGTGGCTACGGTGATCTCGTCGTATTTAATAAAATACAATTTATCTTCCCTCTCCTCATGCTCCACCTCCAAATCGGAGTAAGCAGTGCCACAGCGGGTGCAGTAATTAACCAATCTCTCGCTCTTATAAACCAAACCATCCTCGTGAAGTTTGATGAACGTCTTAATTACCTCGTCCACAATGTCTTTATCTAGTGTGAACTTGAATCTGCTCCAATCGGCGCTAGCTCCCAACCTCTTCATTTGTGTAACCGACAAATCGGAGTTCACCTGCACATAATCCCAAATCATCTGGTAAAGAGTCTCTCTGTCAAAATCAAAGCGGCTTTTCTCTTCTTTAGCCAGCTTTTTCTCAAAAACGAATTGAGTCTCGATTCCTGCATGATCAGTTCCCGGAAGCCATAAAGTAGCCTCTCCCAACATCCGGTGGTATCTGATTAAAATATCCTCGACGGTCACGAACATAGTGTGGCCCACGTGCAGCGGATCGTTGGCATTTGGTGGAGGCATGATGATAGTAAAAGGTTTCATTCCCGAAGCTGATATCTCTTTACCATCCGGAGGTGTGAAGGCTCCACTTTCTTCCCAAAGTTTAATTAGCTCTGGTTCTGTCTGGTTAAAATCAAATTGTTTTTGCATTAGATATAAATAAAAATAACCCTCGTCTACTTCCAGTATAGATTGGAAATAGGCGAGGGCCATCTCAGGCGGTACCACCTCGTGCATTATTCTCTTTGTGAGTTCTACTTAAGCTGACGCTCTTTCTTCTCTGGCTCCCGGATGACTGGTCCGATCAGTGCTGAGAGAATTATAACATCAGGCTTGGTTCCGGACCCAAATTCTCGATCTCTATATAGTCTGGATTCAGTATTGCCGCTGCTCCCACCATCGCAGCATTGTCCCCGCAATATCTCAGCTCTGGCAGAAAAATATCCAATCCTTTGCTCAAAGCCATCTCCTGTAATTTTTCCCTGATCATCTTGTTTGCTGCTACCCCACCGGCTACTAAGAGAGTCCTTGGTTGATGTACATTGATCGCCTCGGCAGTCTTCCTTGCCAGCACCTCCGCCACTGCTTCATTAAACTCTCTGGCCACACCGTTAACTTGGTCTGGATTTAATTCCTTTCCCACTACCTTGGCCACAGCCGCTTTTAATCCGGAAAAACTCATTTTTAAGTTGTGCTCATGGATCATCGGTCTAGGGAGTTTGCTGACTTCAAAAGTCTCGTCCACAATCTCGGCCGCTTTCTGGATTGAAGGACCTCCCGGATAGGGAAGTCTCAATATTCTTGCCACTTTATCAAAGGCCTCCCCGGCTGCATCATCCACCGTTCCGCCTATCCACTTCCAATGCTTATAATCCTCAACCAAAACGATGTCAGTGTGCCCACCACTTATTATCAGTCCGATAGCTGGTAATTTTGGTGTTGTCTTTCGAACCTCACTTAGTATCCAGTTGGCTGCCACATGTGCCTCGATATGGTTGACTCTGATTAGAGGCTTATTCCAGGCTAAGGCCAATGCTCTGGCTGTTTCAATACCCACGAGTAGACTCCCAATAAGCCCAGGCCCGTATGCTACGGCGATCGCATCGACATCTTTCATCTCGGTTCCGTTTAAAGCCTCAGTCAACACAGGCACTATGGATTTGATCTGTTCTCTGGCTGCCACCTCCGGCACCACTCCTCCATATTTGGTGTGAATATCCGCCGAACTGGCTACGATATTAGTGATAACTCTAATTCCTCTGTCGTCACCCTCAACCACTGCAGCCGCAGTCTCATCGCAAGTTGATTCAATGGCTAATACTTTCATTCTTCTATTTTACTCGACTATCTATTCTTTCATTCCCACCAGATACACTGCCTGCCATGGTTGGTAGTTACTGTAAAAAGTTTTTTCATAAACCATTTGACCACCCTTCTCTACTGTGTAATCAAAAGAAACCTTGGCTCCCCAAGCAGACCAATCAATTTGTTTCTTGGTCCCTTTAACCAGGGTTGGGTCGTCAACATACATCGTTGCCGGCGGGGGAGTTTGACCGGAAACTCTTGGCTCGGAGATCTTCGCCACCCTGCCATCTTTTGTTCCAAAAATATCCACCCTCATCTTCATCGTTTTTGTGTCTACGTAAGTCTGCACTAATATATGATGTTCGGTATCATTCTTGAACTTAAGATCTGCAGTTGGGTTGTAAACCGTAGCGTCTATTCCCGGCTTGCTGTCTTGCTCATAATAACCAACCCGGTAAGCGTGAGCCTTTCTCTCCGTAATTGGCAGTCCCGCATTAAGTGCTGCTCTGAAAACAGTTGTCGATACCTGACAAACACCTCCTCCATCTCCGAGTACAGTCCTTCCTCCACTGATGATATATGCGCTTTGATAACCGGTTTCTCTGGAGATCTCACCCACAACCGCATTAAAAGAAAATTCTTCTCCGGGTGGCACCAAAACACCGCTGATTCTTGTAGAGGCCAAGTTAACATTGAAGACTCTACCGGGAATTGAATGGGCAAACTCCGAACTTCCTCTGCCGATTAATTCCTTGATTCCCAAATCATTGATATCTCCGGTAGTGATATCCGGATAGGTCAGTATCAAGCTTACTTCCAACTCTCCTTTCTCGGGATTGTACAAGGTCTCTCCTAATACTTGTTTGAACAATGGAATGTCGATTTTTGACCCGACTATTTCCGGTTGAAATTCGTTTACCCGATCATCTTTAAAAACAAATACTGCGTCCCTGGCCTGAGTTTCGATTTTGGGAGTGATCTTCTCTATCAATGCCTCAAACCCGGTTTCGTTAACTGTAGTCCCGGACAGACCGAACAAGTTCAATATCTCCTCATTATCGATAATTACCTGACTATCCCTTCCCTTTAAAATCAGCTTCTTTCCTAACCACTTTTTAGCTGCTTCCTTTGCTTTGTTTGCCTGAACTTCCTCCTCCTCGGCCATCACCACCTGCATTGGCACATCCATCCAATAAGTGTTTACCTGGTAAAGCTAAAAGACGAAGAATCTCTGACCTGAGTGTGTCTCTGATCAATCTCATCCCGTTTTTGCCCTCGACTAAAACTACCTCTTCTTTCTCAATTGTCAATTTTGGCCAGACAGGTTCGGTGTTCATTTCATCCTCGACTTGATCCAAAATTCCCTCCAGCTCATCCGCATCGTACTTGATCGGTACGTTTATATCCCGGCCATCTTTCAACCCCATTATTTGATCGTTTAATCTTGTCAGAAGGTTACCTGCTCTTCCCATTCCCAATGCCTGATCCACTGCCCAGACGAAATTACGATTGACCTCGAATGATGTCAATCTGACATTATCCTCTCTGCCCCCCCTAAGAATGACATTATTGGGATCGTTCGTGTAATAAAGCTCGATTAAACTAAGCGCACTTTCCTTGTCTAAACCACTCACCTCTGCGCCTGCAATTGTAGTCCTGGGAAAGATAAGCTTGTTAAAAGCCAGGTTATATCCAACAAGTGCTGCTACCGACATCAACACCAACACCAGCGTAAAGAGTAAAAAATTCCGTAAAATCATCATTAAATTGGTATACTTGAGATGTAAACCATTTTAACCTGAAAGATCATTTATGGATAATCAATTTCCGCTTCCCGGACCAACCAATCTCACCCCTTTGCCTCCGGCCAATGGTGCGTCTCCGGTTCCATCCGGTTCCAAGCCCCTTCCTGCGCCGGAAGAAGCTTCTCCTCCACCTCCCGGATATCGTCCTCCCAGTGCCGCCGAAGCCCCGGTAGTCAAACCATCACTCTTAAAGATCATTCTTCCCATCGCTGGAGGACTTCTCCTTCTTGGTCTCATTATTTTCTTCATCTCCAGACTCCTCGCTGGGGGACCATCGGAATCCAGACAAGTTACTCCGGGTCAGGCGACTACTCTTACATATTGGGGTCTCTGGGAACCTGTTCAGGTGATGAAACCCCTGATCGATGAATTTGAAAGACAAAATCCCTCGATTAAGATTGATTACCAGCTTCAAGCCCCTCAAGACTATCAGGATCGTTTAGCTACGGCACTCGAAAGTAATAACCCCCCGGACATTGTCAGGCTCCACACCACCTGGCTACCCGCTTTCGCCAGCAATCTCTTACCTTCTCCTGCCAACACCATCTCTGCCACGGAAATGTCTACCAATTTTTACCCCATCATCAACAGACTTCTGGTAGTAGACACCCAAGTCTATGGCATCCCCCTGGCTGCCGAGGGTCTTGGTTTGTTCATCAACAACACCATGTTCCAGCAAAAGTCCCTCCAACCTCCCAAGACTTGGGAGGACCTCGATTCCGCTGCTCGTGCCCTAAAGGATGTTGACGCCCTCACCGGCAAGATCAACCGTGCCGGAGTTGCTCTTGGTAACACCACCAATGTCGATCACTGGCCGGACATTGTTTCCCTCATGCTCTTCCAATCCGGTGTTAACCTCTATGACCCTAAAGGCGAGGAATTGGAAACTACCCTCCGATACTACACTCAATTCGTTACTAAAGATCACGTTTGGGATGACACGCTTCCCAGCTCGGTCGTCGCTTTTGCCAATGAAAAAGTTGCCATGATCTTCGCCCCCACCTGGAGAGCCCGTGAGATCAAAGAGATCAATCCCACTCTCGCATGGAGAGTTGTTCCCGTTCCTCAGCTTCCTGACTCCGATGTAATTAACTGGGCTTCGGTCTGGTTCGAAGGAGTTCCCAGGAACGGTAAACATCCTAAAGAAGCTTGGACATTCCTGAACTTCCTCGCCTCAGCTCAAGCCCAACAGATTCTCTTCGAGTCGGCCGCCAAAGATAGGGAATACCCCCAACCCCCGGCTCATAAAGCTGTTGCTACCATTGCTCAGAACAATCCTGTCATCGCCCCTTTTGTTAACAGTCTTGAATCTGCCAGATCTTTTTACACCGCCGGCAATACTCAGGACTCAGCCACGGGTTTAAACGCCAGACTGATTAAGTACCTCGAAGACGCCGTCAATGGCATCACCCTTGGCCAAGATGTTGCTAAAACTCTTGAGACTCTTAACCAGGGCTTTAGGCAAGTACTTAACCAGTATGGCATTTCCTCCACCGGGAGAACTGGGCAATAAACAAATGATTAGTCTGGACAGGGCAATCAAAAAAACTCTCGCATATTCTGACTTTTTTGACCACCCTCTTTCATCTGAAGAAATTCACTTCTGGTTGATTTTTCCTGACACGGTTTCCCTTAAGCGCCTCTCGAAAAACCTGGATTCCATCCCGGCTAGTGCGGCCTCATTGGAGAAAAAACGTCAATATCTCGAATTCTCGAAGCAAAAAATGTCCCGTGCCCAAAAAATTGCCACCATTCTTTCGGTTATTCCCACTATTCATCTGGTCGCAGTCACCGGTTCCGTTGCTGTCGGTAGCGCTGCAGAGCGTGATGATATAGATCTTCTTATTGTTACTGCCAACCACTCTCTCTGGCTGACCAGGCCGTTTGTTCTTTTGACCCTCTCTCTCTTCTCCACTCGCCGCCTTCCCGGTCAGTCCTATGACAGCGCTGCTCATACCTTTTGTCCTAATCTCTGGCTTGAACATCGCTCCCTTACGGTTCCAAAACACAAACACAATCTCTATACAGCCCACGAAGTTCTGTTTGTTTCTCCCGTCTTTGATCGCTCTCACACTCACCAGCATTTTCTCGCTCAAAACTCCTGGGTAAGAAAACATCTGGCCAATGCTTACTCTCTCTCCAGAAAGAAAGGTGTTGACTCACCACCAACCTCACCTTTCACTCTCTTGCTCATACCATTTAATACGCTCTTTTTCATTTTTCAATATCTGTACATGAAGCCAAAGATAACCACTGAGGACGTTGCTCTTGATTCCGCCTACTTTCATACCCAAAACTTCGATAAGAAAATAAAAAAACACTTGGATCGTGTTTTGGGATAATATTTTTGTAGATAATGGAAATTTTTGAGACGTTCATTTATCAACCTTTCTTCAATATCCTTGTCGGCCTCTACTGGTTAGTAGGGCAGGTGATGCCGGAACCTGACATGGGTATTGCTGTCATCTTTTTTGCTGTCGCTGTCCGTCTCATCTTGCTCCCCATTGACCTGGCCGGTTCCAAGTCTGACAAAGATAAGTATGAAATTGCACTCAAGGTCCATAAGATCCAGAAAGAGTATGCCGACGATCCGGTGAGAAAAGCGGCTGAAACCAAAAAGATCATGCGTCAAAGCCCCGGAGCAATTTTTTCCGAGATCGTCAACATCATTATCCAGTTCGTCATCATTATCATGCTTTATCGTATCTTCAAGACCGGACTGGAAGGCGCCGACTTCCACCTTCTTTATGATTTTATGCCCGCCATCAACCGTCCGGTCAATCTTATGTTCCTTGGGGAATATGACCTCTCTCAGACAAACAACACCCTCAACCTCATCCAGTCGGCCATGATCGGTATCAACGAAGCCTTTCATCTCTACTTCGCTCCGGTCAAACCCAATAGAAAAGACTTTATTTCTCTGGTTCTTATCTTCCCGGTGGTTTGCTTTATTGTCTTCATCTTCCTACCCGCAGGCAAGAAAGTCTTCATTATTACCTCCCTTTCCTTCTCTATTGTTAAAAGGCTGGTAGAGCACGGCCTGTACCTTTATTACTCACTTACCCACAAGCCGGCTGAGGCTGAGGCCACTCCTGAGATGACCCCTCCGGCCACACCACCGTCATCATCGGGGGTATAATGTAAGGACTTATGGCTGATTTTGATAAGCTGGTTGTCTCATTCTTGGTCGACGAAGTGGTCGGCGGTTTTTTTATCTCCGTCCCTCCTGGGCATGTTGCTTGCGTCTACGACCGTGGTCTAGGCGTGCTCAAACGCGTCTGGGGACCGGGTCTCCACCTCAAGATTCCTTTTTGGCAAATTGCCAAGCTTTTTAATGGTCAGATTCTCGAGTACACCATTCGTCATGGCTTTGATCTGAGTCAAAAAGAAGCCCTCGGTGACGAGCCTATCGTCGTCTCCACCAAGGACAACAAAGTTGTATTCATTGAAGGTTCTATCCTCTTTAAGATCGACAAAGCCAATGCCCCCGAACTATGGGAGCAGATAGGTGACAACTTCATCTCCAAGGTAGTCCGTCCTTACTCCCGCTCCCGCGTTGCCAGTATTGTCAGCCAATACAACGCTAAAGATATTGGTATTCAACGCACCGAGATCGAAAAATTGATCAAAGAAGAGCTGAATAAGCTTTTTTCCGACAAAGCCATCATTGTTGAGAACGTCCTCTTTTCTGAAGTGAAAGAAATTAAAGGTGATGCTCCTGCTGAGGCTCATCCCGTCCTTTCAGCTAACCAGACAACCAATACACCTCAAGGGTGATTTTGTATATACTTTAACTATGGCCTTGCCCAAGTATTCCGTACTGCAGATTAAACCTGCTAAAGACTCCCTCATTGGGCAATCTACTTTTGTCCAATTCCTTTCATCACTAAAAACATCTCTTAAGGCAGGTTTTTTTGACCGGCTTTTAAGCTCCTACGATACTATTTGTCTGGAAATCATTAATCTTAACCAGACCACATTTTTTGTCATCGCTTGTCCGGAAAAAATGGAACACTTGGTTCGTTCTCAAATCGCCGCTCAATATCCAAATGCCCTCATCACCCCAATGGACGACTACTTACCTCAATGGCTATCTCACGGTCAGCCACTAACAGGCAGGCTGGTACTCTCGGCTCCCTCATATTTACCCATCAATGCCACTGATGACTCAGCTGTTGACCAGCTAGCCTCTGTCTTGGGTGGCCTTTCCCGGCTATCTCCGGGTCAGGCTGCCATAATTCAAATATGTCTATTCGCTGCCCCCAAAAACTGGCAAAAAGCAGTCCGAGGGTTTCTCGACAGCGGTGTAAGCACCGAGCCGGAGAAGTTTAAAGCCCACCCTCAGAAAACTCTTATTGAGACCAAGCTGGCTTATCCGGCCTACTCCGCCGATATCCGCATGGTAGCCATTACCGCAAGCGAAGACCAATCGAAAAACCTCCTCCATCAGCTTGGCGCTGCTTATGGCACCTTTTCCTCATCCGAAGGGAACGGTCTTAAACTCACCATCCCCAAACCCTACAACCAATCAAAACTTTTGAAGTCTATCATGGACCGTTCCGCTAAGTACGCTTCCCAAAGGCAATATCTAAATTACTACGAAATATCAGCCCTTTTTCATATTCCTAACCTCAATATGGCTTCCATTAAAAACATTGCCTGGGGAAAAACTCTTAAAGGTGAGCCACCGATAAATCTTCCCGTAGAAGAGGGCTTGACCGAGGCAGAAAAAAATGAAATAAATTTCTTCGCCAAAACCGAATTCAAAAATCACATGAATCTATTCGGTATGAGAAAAGGAGAAGATCGTCGGCGTCATGTCTACATCCTAGGTAAATCCGGTACCGGCAAATCTACTCTCCTCGCTAACATGGCCATCAACGACATTTGGCATGGTGAAGGTATTGCACTGGTCGACCCTCACGGCGACACAGCCGATCTGCTTCTCGATTTTATTCCCGACGATCGTATCAAAGATGTTGCCTATCTCGACCCATCCGTCGTCGGGAAGTCATTTCATCTCAACCCGCTCTTTGTAAAAAATCCCGCCTATGGTGAAATGGTCGCTTCCGGCATTGTATCCATTTTTAGCAAACTCTATGGCAACTCTTGGGGTCCTCGTCTCGAATATATTTTACGCAACTCCTTACTCACCTTGGTCAATCGGCAGGGGACTACACTCCTCGATGTTCCTCGTCTGCTTACCAACAAGGCTTTTCGCGAAGACTATCTCTTAAGCGTCAAAGACCCTGTCCTTATAAATTTCTGGCACGACGAGTACGACAAATACTCTGAAAAATTTCAATCGGAAGCCATCTCACCAATTCTTAACAAAGTTGGCCAGTTTATTACCTCTCCTACTATAAGAGACATCATCAGTCACCCGGAGTCCACCGTCGACTTCGAAGAGATGATGAATCAGGGGAAAATTATTATTCTCAATCTGCCTCAGGGAAAAATCGGTGAGGACAATGCCGCTCTCTTAGGTGCCATGTTTATCTCACAAATTCAAATTGCCGCCATGAACAGGGCCAACATCGCCGAGAGTGCCCGAAAAGACTTTTTCCTTTACGTCGATGAGTTTCAGAACTTCGCTACCACCTCCTTCATCAAAATCCTTTCCGAAGCCCGTAAATATCGTCTCAATCTAATTCTTGCCAATCAATACACCGCTCAGCTTCCCGAAGAGATCCAAGACGCCATCTTTGGTAATGCCGGTACTATCATTAGTTTCGTCGTCGGTGCCGCAGATGCCAACAGACTTATGAACGAGCTGGGGAATCTTTACACCCAAGATGACTTAGTCAGTCTACCCAAGCACCAGATTCTCACCAAGATGTCGGTCAATGCAACCATATCGATGCCTTTTCCGGCCTACACTCTCCCGATATCCAAAACAGAAACCGGCAATCGGGCTACCGTTCTTGCTCAGACAACCGAAAAATTCTATCGGGAAACTAAGCCGATGGACATGTCCCAGGTCAACGTCAGCCCGCCTTCAGCCCCAGCTAGAGGTGAGTATCCCCGTCGCGATGACAGACGCTTTGCACCCCAGCCTCGTTACGAGCCCCGGCCAGCCCCTGCCCCCAGACCTTACACCCCCCCTCCTGCTCCTCCTCAGCGGGAAAGTGCTCCTGCACCTCGCCCTGAATTCACACCACACCCTCAACCTCCTGTGCAAACTCCTCGCCCATCAGAACCGGAATATACACCCAGAGTACCCTCGCTTGAAGATCTTGATAAGCTCCGTGGTCAAGGTCTTCGCCCCAGTGTCGTTGGTTGTTTCCTGAATGATAAAAAAATATTGGTCGTCTTCCAAAAAATTCACAATATGTGGACCCTCCCTCAAGGGGGGATAGACAATAAAGAGACTCTCGAGACCGCCTTTCAAAGAGAACTCTCCGATGAAGTCACCGAAGACTTTGTCAAGAACGCCGAAAAGCCGGAACTTGTTGGCGAAGACAAGATTGAGTTTCCACCGGGAAAACAAGGCCTGCGTGACATGGCCACCGACTCGGGTGAATCAGTCACCATGAAAGGAAAATACTATTATTTCCTCATTTCTCAGGCCAAATCGACCGATCTTCTCATCTCCGCTACGGAATTTAATGATTATAAGTGGCTAAATTTTGAAGAAGCGTATAAACTGATTAAAGAGACCAATACTGGTGGGAAGCTTCGTATCCTGAGCATGATTCTTAACCGGCTTAGGGACAAAGGACTTTTAGCCTCCTCGCAGCCTCCCGCTCCAAGGTCAAATTATCAAGAAAGACCAAGATATCATGGATCCCAACAATCCCAATCCCAATCAAGACACCAATTCCAGCCCCGTTCCTCCTACTCAAGACCAGCCTCTTCCACCCCTCGACCAGCCGGTAATCCAACCGGAACAGGATCCTCTTCCCCCGATGGAGACACCCCCAGATCAGATGGAAACTCACCTCGTCCCTGATCCTGAGTCAGGTATTATTCCCGCACCAGAAGACGAACTGATTACTCAGGCTGAAGATAAAACAGAGCATATCCCCTTTAGACCCGTAGAATCTTCCGAGCCATTTCCTCCTTCTCAACCCGAAACTATGTCTGGGACTTTTCCGCCTCAGGATATGGATTTCACTCCTCCCATGAATACTATGCCTCCCGTGGAAACCCCTCCGTTTGAACCTACCCCAAGCTCTGAATACACTCCCTCTTCTGTGACCCCCATGGACTCGGAACCCCGAAAAGAATCCTCTGGTACTCTCAAGATCGTGCTCATAGCCTTTGCCTTGATCCTCGTTGGTACTCTGGTTGGCGTCTTGGCAGCTAACTTTCTTCCATCAATGAGTCCTCTTCCCTCTGCCCCGCCCCCACCTGCCTCTGAAACTCCCTCCGACCTTACTCCTACATCAGACCTTCAAACCGTCGACAGCATTGATTATAGTTTTACGGTCCAAATCCCGAGTAGTTGGCAAATAGTTTCCGCAGGGGAGTTCCCATACCTTTTCCAGTACCAAGCTCCGGATGAGAGCACCTTCGAAATTCTGGTCCAAGACTTGGCAGCAGGAACTACTTTGTTGGAGTACTTGGCCCTACAGGATCAAATTGCTCTGACTGCTTTCGAAGGTAAACCCAGCAAAAACGTCATTAGCTCGACCGAGATCACCGTCAATGGCATCGCTGGCATCGAGAGAGAGGAGGAATTCCTGGCTGCAGGACTCACCGGCAGGACCATCTACATCCCCGGAAAGACCAAAATATATTCCCTCAGTTTTGTCCCTGGTTCCACCACCATTCCGGTGGTTTCTTCTCAAACATATGAAGCCAAACAGACCATCATTGATTCCTTTCGCCTGACCGGCACAGAAGGCACCGTCTCATACACCTGTCCGACTACGGAGTTTGTTGATTGTCTGCCCGATCCAAGCGGAGTGGCTAATCCTCAATGCCAGCCTGACTTCTTAAGCTGGGCGAAAGCGAATTGCCCCGGTTTCCAGGGAGCCGCTCTCTAAGGCTCTTGACAAGAGTCCAATATTTCTGTAAAAATAGCACTCTAGGGGAATGAGTGCTATTATTAAGTACAAATCGACGTTGTATCTGTAGTATACTCATCCTCGCCGCTGTTACTAATCATCTAAAAATATGGTTAACACTCTAACCGTTAAAAAATTGCAGCCCGGACCGGGATATATCCTGGTCGAACCTGCCAAACAAGAAAAAAAGACCGCCTCGGGTCTGTATCTTCCTGATTCTCATGAGGAAAAACCCCAATATGGAACCGTTCTCGCCGCTGGAGATGACATGGTCAATGACCGTGGCGTTAAATCTTCGTCTCCCGTAAAAAAAGGAGACACCGTTGTCTACAAGAAGTGGGGAGGCAATGAAGTCCAGATCGGCGACACCGAATATCAATTTCTGAGATTCGACGATATTCTCGCCATTGTAAAGAATTAATTTTTAAAACAAAATATATGGCAAAACAAATCATCTTTTCCGAAGACGCTAGGGGAAAGCTAGTCGCAGGCGTTAATAAACTGGCCAAAGCCGTTGTTACTACTCTTGGTCCCAAGGGACGCAACGTAGCCATCGACAAAAAGTGGGGTGGCCCCACCGTCCTCCATGATGGAGTTTCGGTCGCCAAAGAAGTTGAACTTCCTGATCCATTCGAAAATATGGGGGCTCAGTTGGTTAAAGAAGCTGCCAGTAAAACCAACGATATTGCCGGAGACGGTACCACGACAGCCACTCTTCTCGCTCAACAGATTGTGGTCGCCGGTATGAAGAACATTGCCGCCGGTGCCAACCCCATGCAAATGAAGCGCGGTATCGACAAGGCTGTTGACGCCGTTGTTGTTGAATTGGGAAAGATCAAAAAAGATCTCTCCGAAGAAGAATGGCAATCCGTTGCAACCATCTCCGCTCAGAACCCCGAGATCGGAGCCAAAATTTCTGAAGCTCTCAGACTCGTCGGTCGCGACGGTGTCGTCACCGTTGAAGAGTCCAAGGGAATGGAATTCGAGATCGAACACAAAGATGGTATGCAGTTTGACAAGGGCTACGCCTCTGCCTACTTCGTCACTGATCCGGGGCAACATGGAAGCCGTTATCGAAAATCCTTACATTCTCATTACTGATCAGAAGATCTCCGCCATCAGTGACTTACTTCCTTTCCTGGAAAACACCATGAAGGTTAGTAAGAACATTGTCATCCTCGCCGATGATATCGAAGGAGAAGCGCTTGCTACCCTCGCTATCAACAAGATGCGTGGCACCTTCAATATCTTAGCTGTCAAAGCCCCGGCTTTTGGTGACCGTCGCAAGGCCATCCTCCAGGATATCGCTGTTCTGACTGGTGGTACTCTCATCTCCGAAGACACCGGTCGTAAGATCGACTCCGTCACCATCGAAGACCTCGGTCGTGCCGATCGCGTCTGGTCGGATAAAGACAATACTCAGATCATCGGTGGCAAGGGCATCGCCAAAGAGATTAAGGCTCGCCTCGACCAGATCAAGAAAGAGTATTCCAAATCGACCTCGGAATTCGACAAAGATAAATATTCTGAGCGTTTGGCCAAACTCTCCGGTGGAGTCGCCGTCATCAAAGTTGGTGCCGCTACCGAAGTAGAGCTGAACGAGCTTAAAGAAAGAGTTAAAGACGCCGTCGGCGCTACCAAGGCTGCCATTGAAGAGGGAATCGTCCCCGGTGGTGGTGTTGCCCTCATCAGAGCCGCCAAAGCTCTTGATAAGGTCAAAGCCGAAAACTCCGATGAAGAAGTGGGCATTCAGATCGTCAGAGAATCCCTCAGCCAACCACTTCGTTGGTTAGCCATTAACTCCGGAGCAGATGCAGGTTGGGTTGTCAGAAAAGTTGAAGAGAGTACTACCCTTAACTACGGTTTCAACTCGTTAACTCTTCAATTTGAGGACATGATCAAAGCCGGCATTCTTGACCCGGTAAAAGTTACCAAGTCGGCTCTTCAGAACGCTGCTTCGGTCGCCAGTATGATTCTCACCACAGAATGTCTTGAAGCCCCCGACATGGGCGGTATGGGCATGTAAAAGTAACTAAAATTAGATAACAAAAAAGACCCCGAGCTGGGGTCTTTTTTGTTATCATCACTTACATGGACGAAAAAACCAAGGAACATCTCTCTCGAGACCCGGTAATGAAAAAACTTCTTAGTAGTTTCGTCGTTAAGGAATACTGGGGTCAGCAACCGGATAGCTTTCTTAGTCTCATTGAGATTGTTACTGGCCAACAACTTTCAATGAAAGCTGCAAAAAGTATTTTTAATCGTTTGCTCTCTCTCTATCCGGAGACTCCCACTCCGAAAGCGATGTTAGACACCCAGGCAGAAACACTCCGTTCGGTTGGCCTTTCCAACTCCAAAGCCCTCTACGTTAAAAATATAGCTCAAGCCATAGAAGACAACAAAATAACCCTAGAGTCTTTTGAAGCTCTCTCCGATGAAGAGATAGCCTCCCAATTACTCGAGATCAAAGGAGTCGGTCCTTGGACTGTAGAAATGTTTCTCATCTTCACTCTCCACCGTCAGGATATCTTTTCAATTGGTGATCTAGGATTACGCACAGCTATCGAAAAACTATATGGCATAAACAGGAACGACAAAAACGCCATCCTCAAACAGTCAGAGACCTGGCGACCGCACAGAACTCATGCCTGCCGGCTCCTTTGGATGAGTCTCGAGAAGATATAATCAACAAATGATCAATCTTTCTGACATTTTGGACCAAAAAATTGCCTTTCTGGAGAAACATCTTCAGTCGGCTATCTTCGAGCGGGACCACTCAGCCACCCCTATGGAATCCCATTCCGACAAATCTCGTCAGCTCGCAGAACAAATGATAGATTCACTTAACGATGAAAAGAAAAGACTGCTCTCTCTAAAAAGGGAAATAAAAAATGTCCTTCCCGTCCTCTTCACTCTCTCGACTCCAGTGGGGGACAAGCAATTTGCTCTGGTCCCGAAAGGTCTTGGCGGTGAAAGGACTGGGGACATCACTCTTGTGTCCCAGGATTCTCCCCTTGGTCAAAAACTAACTGGGTCTAAAGTGGGGGATGATATTGATCTGAACGGATCAACCTTTCGTATTTTAAACATCCGATAAAAAAAGACCCCGAATACCGGGGTCTTTGGATAAATGAATATTATGTCTGACGGAAAATCTCGGTAACTTGGTTGTTCTCCATTAAATAATTCAGAGTACGCTCCATGCTGCCGATCCTTACCCAGGTGTCCGGGGTCGGGCTTTTTTCCATCTTCTTAAAAAAACGGAGAGTAGGCAAGGCTGTCATAGCTTCATTCGAAAAGGCATAGACTATGGTCATATCGTCTTTAAACTCGGATAATGCTATATCAAAACCGAGTAAGTTGGCCATATCGATCTGAACGCCCGGGTCAAGAGATTCATTTAAGATAAAAATTCTCAAGAAAGCCTCCTCCATCCATGTTCTGTGTCAGTGTTCGATACCTATATTATACTCCACAAAATAGATATCCCCAAAATAATTGAGTTTTCCACACAACAAAAAGGATTAATAAATCAAGCAAAAGCCATGGAAAAGTTGTTGAGAATTGTTTTAGTCCTTGTTAAGGGACAAGTAAGGTCTGGGGTTGACGATCCTCTCGTATTTCTTGACCTCCAGGTGCAAATGGGGGCCGGTGGTTTTACCGGTTAATCCGACTTCCCCAATGGGTTTTTCGGTGGTTACCTCTTCGCCTTCCTCAACATAGATTTTGCCCATATGAGCATAAAGGGTGAGTAAACCGTTTCCATGGTCAACATACACGGCTCTACCGTAGTTCCATTTTGAGTTTTCGACACGAACGACCACACCGCTCTTAAGAGGGAACAACTTGGATCCCAAAGGAGCTGTAATGTCGACTCCTGGGTGTCCTAGGCGGAAACCCTGAGAGACACCGGTAAAGTCCGGCAAAACATTAGCCATGCTCTTTTTGGTTTCAAGAACAATCTCAGTATCTATGGCTGGATAGTTGGCCAGAACGGTAGCATTATCGGCAGGGATGAGAAACAAGCCTGAAGCCAGGGATGTAACTGCAAACCCACCGCCTAAAGCGGTTCTGATCCATTTCTTTTCGAATAAAGGTCTCAGAAGTTTTGAGAAGGGGTTAGAGATCCTTGTTTTAGGTAGTATGTTTAGTATCATAGACGCGGGTATAAACCCGCCTCATAGTTACAAAAATGTCTAGACAAATCTAGACGCCGGTTATGGTAACACCGGAATCCTATAAAGTCAAGTCAAGGGGCCGAAAACAAGCTCTGCTCAGGCACGGGATAACCCTCTGGTATACACTAGTACTATGCTTACCCCAGAACAGCTAAAAGACAAGAAAGTCATTATCCGTTCCGACCTGGACGTGCCTGTCAAAGACGGCAGGGTAGAAAACACCTTCAGGCTTGAGGCTCTACTTCCCACAATTAATATGTGTCTGGAAAACGCCCACCGTACCCTGCTGATAGGGCATATGGGACGCCCGGAAGGTCAAGATCCCTCTTTGAGCCTGGCTCCTGTTCAAGAGTGGCTAAAAACGAGGCTGAATAGGGATATTCCTCTCATTCCTTCGGGTTTTTCTCCAGGGGAGTGGTGGACAGGGGACTTCCCCATTTCTCTACTGGACAACCTACGCTTCCATCCGGGTGAAGAAAATGAAGACAGGGGATTTGCCTCCCGAATTGCTACCGGAGCCGATTTATACATTTATGACGCATTTTCAACATATAGACCCTGTGCCTCCATGCGTATAATACCCGAAATCGTGCCTACAATGACCGGTTTTCAATTCGATAAAGAGGTGGCTGCGCTCACTCGGGTGCTCAAAGAGCCTGAACACCCCACTCTTCTCATCGCCTCGGGCGCAAAAACAGACAAACTTGAGATCATTGAGAAGATCCGACCCTATTTTGATCGGGTTCTTCTGGGGGGGAAACTGGCTGCTCCCCAATTCCTTACTGTAGACGGCCTTGATCTCAACGAAGGAGCCATTGCTCTATTCCTCTCTGAGATAGCCAGAGCCAAGACAGTCGTGCTCAACGGGCCCCTAGGCCTCTATGAAGATGGAGTCCATGCCAATGGCACCAGGAAGGTCCTCCAGGGCCTCAAAGACTCCTCCGCCTTTACGATCTTAGGTGGTGGAGATACTCTTTCGGCGATACCCTCTCTGGGCTTCGCCTATACCGACTATGGGTTCATTTCCACCGGTGGCGGTGCCATGCTTGAATTCCTGGCCACAGGCACACATCCACTCCTGGAAGTATTAAATTCACTCAAAAAATAGTAATATTGATTAAGGGTCGTTTTAAAGGCCATTAGTAATCAATCTTACTGTCCATGATTAACTTTTCCATTAACGGGTTCGGTCGCATCGGGAGGTCCTCTGCTAGGATCTGGCTAAAAGACCACTTAGACACCCTCGATCTCGTGGCTATCAATACCTCTGGCTCCCTAGGGGTTAAAGGCTGGGCCTATCTTCTCAAGTACGACACCTCCTACGGAGTCCTTCCCTATCCTATCTCCTCTGAAGAGGTCCAGACTCCGGATCAGGTTTCCGACGGCAACCCTCTTCTTGGTTACATCACCGTCGAACACCCCAAACGTCAGGTACGCATCCCGGTTCTGGCTCAGCGCGAGCCTGCGAAGATCCCCTGGGGTACCTACAAAGCCAAGGTGGTCATAGAATCCACTGGCGTCTTCACCAGCCTCGAGAAAGCCTCACTTCATATTCAGGGAGGCGCCGAGTTCATTGTCCTCTCTGCTCCCGCCAAAGGTACGGATGTCCCCACTGCCATTATTGGCGTCAACGAGCAAGACATACTCACCAAAGATCGGGTTAGCTCCCTCTCGGTCATCTCTAACGCTTCCTGCACTACCAATAGTGTGGCTCCCGTGGCTGATATCCTTCATCAGAAGCTGGGCATCCTCAAGGCCATGCTCACCACCGTTCATGGCTACACCGATGACCAGAATCTTCAGGATAATTCTCATCGCGATCTCCGCCGTTCCCGTGCGGCCGCCGAGAATATCGTGCCCACCAGCACCGGCGCAGCTATTGCAGCCACCCAGGCTGTTCCCGAGCTCAAAGGTCTTTTTGATGGTATTTCCCTCCGCGTGCCTGTTATCACCGGCTCCATCTCCGACTTTACCTTCATTACTCAGCGCTCCACCTCGGTAGAAGAAGTGAATCAGATCTTTACTGATGCCGCCAATCTGCCTCAATACAGGGGTATTCTGGCCGTAGTCGACGAGCCCATTGTCTCCTCGGATATAGTCGGCCGACCGGAATCCAGTATTGTTGATCTTGACATGACACGGGTTGTCGACGGTACCATGGTCAAGGTGCTTGCCTGGTATGACAACGAATGGGGATATACCAACCGTTTAGTCGAACAGGTCCTCAAGATCGGCGAGGCGATTGACTGATAAATGACTCAATACACAATTGGAATATTGCCGTCTTCTCAAGTTATCTCTCTTGTTGAAGAATTTAGCCATAAATATCCCCAGCACCGTCACACCTCTCTTCCTCCTCACATCACTCTCTATCCCCCGTTTACTCTCTCCCGGTCGATTAATGAAAAACAATTAATCGGAAAACTTGAATCGGCTACTCTAGGTCACAAGGAATTTTCTGTGGAAATCGGCAAACTCAATACCTTCTCCGGGGACAAAGTCGTCTTTCTCGAGCCCACCCCCTACTCTTCGGCGGAGATTTATAATCTTGCCGAAAAAATTAAGCTTTTCCTCCACGATCTGGTTCAAAATACTACTCCGAAGCTCAACTTGGGCATCCAGGCCCATATTACTCTCGCCAAGCAGATCCCCGAAGGGGAAGCTCCCCTGATTCTCCATGAAGCTCAAAAAATCCCCCTTCCTCTTTCCTTTCTCTGCAATTCGATAGTGGTCTTCAAAAAAGTTGATGATCGATCCTCCTGGAAATTATTGTCCCGGGTCCTTCTCTCTTAGAATTCTCAAAAAACTCTAATTGGCTAGAAAAAACTCACAAAAATAGTGAGGCCGGAGAGGGAATCGCACCCTCGCATGGCGGTTTTGCAGACCGCAGCGTTTCTACTTCGCCATCCGGCCAATTGTTTTCATATTTTAGCATCTATCTGGTACACTAAGCTTAATATGAGAACGAGACTTATTGGTATCATATGCCTGCTAATATTTTCCGCCTTTCTGTCTGGCTGTAGCCTTAACATCTTCGGGAAGAAGTCCGGCGTGCAGATAACCTCTAATCCGCAAGCTGAGGTCACCGTCAATGGCCAAAGCAATGGTAAGACTCCCTACTACACCGAAAGCCTTAAATCAGGAGAATATACGATCAGACTCACTCCCATTGATCCGGAACTCCAACCATGGGAGACCAAGACAACTCTTTCTGCCGGTCATCTCACCATCGTCGATAGACAATTCGGTAAAACTCAGGATCAATCAAGCAGCTTCACTCTTTCTTTTGAAAAACTTAGTAACAAGAACTCAACTGAGGTCAGCATTATCAGCAATCCCTCAAATGTCTCGGTCGCTGTCGACAAAGCTCCCATAGGCTTTTCCAATCGTCCGATAGAAAATATCTCTGCCGGTGATCATTCCTTTGACTTCGTCGCCCCTGGATATCAGGACAAGCGTATCCAAGCTCGTGTTTATGCAGGGATGCGCTTGGTGATCAACATCACCATGGCCGCAGCCCCGATTGTTCCCACACCAACTCCCACTCCTCTGGCTACTCCCTCAGGGACACTGACGGCTACCCCAACTCCGACCACTAAGACCGTAATTACTCCTCTTCCTAAACAATCCACCTCTTCTGCACTTCTCGTCAAACCATATGTTGAGATTCTTCCTACCCCTCTCAACAACACTTTAAGGGTACGGGCTGAGGCGTCGGTCGGTGCTGACGAAGTGGCCAAGGTCAACACAGGAGACAAGTTTCCCTACAAAGATATGGAAACTGCAGGCTGGTACTACATCGAATACCTTAAAGATCAATGGGGTTACGTCTCCAGTCAGTACGCCAAACTGGTCAAGTAGTTAAATAGTCTCTACACTCTTCTCTTATCACTTCTCAGGATATTGTTTTTCTGTCTCTGTCCCTTTAAGCCAGATAGTAGATAATTCCCACTACCGAGATCATCCACAACACCACCGTGATTATCAGTGGTTTATCTGACAATAATATTTTCTCCGGACTCTCTCCTTCATTTTTCTCGTAAATAAGCTGCAGATATCTCATAATCCCGTAAACTACCAGAGGAATCGTCACCATCATCCATTTTTCCGAAGCCAATGTTCTGGGTAAAATGGCCAACAAACTCAAGGCTCTTCCGTCTGGAACGATTCGAGGATGATTGAAGGTAAATAAAGCGTAAGTGATCCATGTGGCGGTCGAGAACATTCCGGTATAAACGTCCAGCAACGATTCCGTGTATCTTTTGAGTGCTGTCCTTGTCTCTCCTTGTCCTTGAAGTAGCGTCATTTCCGCTCTTCTTTTTCCCACGGCCAGGAAAAGTGATACCGAGATCACCGTCAGTAAGAACCAAACATCCATATGTGCTTGGATAACAAAGGCTCCCGCATAAACTCTCAGCAAATAACCGAAAGCGATCACGATCACATCGATAATGGCGATCTGTTTCAGGATCGTGGAATAGAACACTTGTACGATCAGATAAACCAGTGCGCACAGGAATAAGTAATAGCTCAGCGAATAAGCCCAGGCCAGTCCGACGACCATACCCACGACCAGTGTAAATAAAGCCAGAGGTACAGGTAGTGCTCCCGAAGCGATCGGCCTATTCTTCTTTACCGGATGCTGTCTGTCGGCCTTGATATCCAATAAGTCATTAAAGAAATAGGTAGTGCTGCTCAGGATGGTAAAAACCAAAGCAGATTGTAAAACCAGGTTAAAGGCTTCGGGCTGGAACAACCACCCTGTGAATACCAGCGGTGCGAACAGTGCTAAGTTCTTTAGCCACTGCGCTGGCCTGGCTGTGCGGATGAGCGCGCTAAGTATTGCCATAATAAAAACCCTGCCATTAATAACGCCAACACTATTATTATAGATAGTTTTACCTGAGCGTGGAAGTTCAAGGCTGCGATCCCCAAAAACCCTGTAATTGCCCAGTAAAATAGTGCCACTCTTCTTCTACTCCACCCCAACTCCAATAGTTTGTGATGCAGATGACCTTTATCTCCCCAGACCGGTGATTTGCCGGACACGATCCTTCTGATTGCGATATAAACAAAGTCGATGAATGGTACTCCCAGCACTACCAGTAGTGCTCCCACCTTTGCGGTCGCCAGGATGGAGATCACTCCCAGTAGCAAGCCTGCCAGCGATGTTGCCGAATATCCGGGCATAATTTTTTGCGGATAAACATGAAATACCGTTAAGCCTAAGAAAGCACCTGCGGTTGCGAAAGCCAGTGTCGCTACCGGCCATTGGGTAATATCCGCACTGAACGAAAGTGAGATCATTCCTAATACAAATGCTGCGATCGTCACCACTCCACTGATCTGTCCGTCTACTCCCGATGACCAGTTGATTGCATTCATCAGTACCGGTATCCACAGCAGAGCGAACAGGTCTGCAATGATCCAGATTTCTTTATGAGTTCCGAAAAAGTCGATTGCCAGTCTTGGCCAGGAAAGATCGATCACTCCCCCTAATGGATTTGATACGAAGGCAATCCCGATTCCCGAGATTACGATTATCAAAGCCGACAATATATTTACTCCCAATCTAAAATATGGATTTATTCCTCTGACATCATCGATAAGTCCCACGATCACGGTGATCAGAGCTGCCACCAATATTGCCACCAGGTGCTTGTCCAGGTCCAATAATAACAGCGCGGTGATACCCACTGCCAGTAGTATTGGTAAACCACCTCCTTTGGGAACCGGCTCCTTATGTATATGTGCCGGATGGGGTGCTTTTTTCGGATCGATAACCCAACCTTTTTTGGTAAAAAGAAAAATCGTTAGCGGAGTTAAGATCAGGCTCAGAACAAAAGAGATCAGGAAAGGAACTGCGGTGATTCCTGCCGTTGGTATCATATTCCTAAAATTATTCCGATCACTCTTAAAAATCCGGCCAGATACATTACTACTACTATCAAACCACCGGCCAAAATAGTGTTCTTCGTTATCTCATCCTTTGATCCTACCCATTCGGAGACAAAATTCGTCAGAATGAACAACCCCAATAATCCACCCAGCATTCCCGCGAACCACTCTTTCTTTATCAACTGCTGCTCACCCCAAGGTAAAGAATAAAGCCAAGGTAACTCCGGTGGTAATCTTCCCCAAAGCCAGGCTAAAATTCCACCCATAATCAAAATCACCATAATTCCAATGGTGAAGATCATCTGAGACCAGGTCATTTTTCCTTCCTCATTCACACCTAAAGTATAGCATTCTACAGGCTCGTCAAGCTTTTTTCTCGGTCACTCTGTATTCAAGATATTTTCCCATCATCAGTCTCGTATGTGCATCTAGTCCTGGTAGCGCTGAGAAGAAAAAACCCACTACCGGTAATAGGACAAATTCAAAAGGAGAGACGATCTTTCTCCATAAAGGCAGATCTTTTACCTTAGGTCTTGCCTTAATATCGATCAATACCATTGCCAACATACTCACCAGAGAAATAGTCATGATGGCCGAAGATACCTGAGGTAAAGTTTTTCCCATCACCGTTCTTGAAAAAGTTTCATTTAGCAAAGGAGGCATGTTCGCTCCCAGTGTAATGATGAACCAGTTCACCGGCCACATAAAGTGATCCTCTATCACCTTGAATACTCTGATAGTCTTGTCCCAGAAAGGTGCCTCTTTGTCCAAAATATATTTCTTGATGATATAAGCATCATCACTTGCTCCCCATGCCCATCTTTTTACTTGCTCATATGTATTTGTGTAAGTACTCCAGAATCCCTGGGCCTCCGCTGCATCGGCTGACACACTGATATATAAAGGTTCCACCTCTACTTCACCTTTGGTAGCAAAATAAGTCTTAAAGAAAATTCGATAGTCTTCGGGAATTACGTCCGTATCCCAGTAATCGATCTCGTCCATTAGCTTCAAGCTCAAAGTATAAGTGGAGAAATTTATCAATCTGTCGGGGCGGGAGAGCTGGGCCATATTGATCACGCTACTCATTCTGTTGAACACTCTCATCGGCCATGGGATTCTTTCAATATTATTGTAGAAAACGATCGCCCCTTGCCAAATCTTGCTGTAACGGTGTGGGTCATCCAAAAAGTGGAAGGCCACGGCTGCCAGGTGATTAGGATGCAGCGCCACATCACAGTCAACGGATGAAATAGTCATTTTGTTGATATCCCAATCCTTATGTTTCGCCAGCTCTTTTTTAAATTCTTTACCTGCCCAGGCAGCGTTGCTGGATTTACCCACTACCTCTCCCTCCAAATCGGCCGGGTGATAGGTAAAAAACAGTCCTGCAAATGTATCTTTGAACTCCTTCTTGATCATCTCCACCCTACTTTCATTGATCTCTTCTCCCGCCCTCATCTCCATGGCGATGATCGGAATGATCTGTTTAGCCCCGATAGTTTGTTTGACCAAAGCCTCCAGTGTGCGGACAAGTATCTCCCCCGGTTCCTTGTAAGTCGGTAGAACAATTACGTGCTTCACTTCCTCCCAGTCGGAGAATCCCAGTACGTCTCCCATCCAGTCATATTTTTGCCAGGCTTGGATTCGGTAATATGATATGACTGCTGCCCAAGCCAGAGTGGTCGACCTGTAAAGCCAATAAACGTTGAAAGCGATGATGAAATAGGCGACACCGATAGGCCAGAAAATAGACCCCCAGACAGGGAACAATATAAAACTCCAGCTGGTTAGACCTGGCAATATCTCCAAGGCTCTCTGGCTTGCGTGGGGATATTTATTTATAAGATATCTAAGGAAAGTAAACATAATTGGTGTTTTGCTGAGTCTGCTGGGCAACTTTCTCGAAACTCTCGCCCCTCAAATTAGCAATAAACTCAGCTATTATTTTAACATTTGCGGGCTCATTTACAGTTCCTCTTAAGGGTTCGGGGGATAAATATGGGCTGTCTGTCTCCAGAAGCAGCCTCTCCAAAGGAACCTTTTTTACCAGGTTTCTCAGGTTTTCGGCCCCTTTATAGGTCACATTCCCACAGAAACTGACATAAAAACCCATTTCCAGGATCTCCTTTAAGAATTCCTCACTTCCCGCAAAACAGTGAAACTGCCCGGCAGGCATCTTTTTTAAGCCTGCAAGTGCCTCCCTCATCTCCGTCTCGGCCTCTCTCATATGTATGGCTACAGGTACTCCAAGGTTTACCGCCAACTCCATCTGTGCCCGAAAGAACTCTAATTGCTTCTTTTTGCTCTTTTTTTCCTTGTCATAATAAAAGTCCAATCCCATCTCTCCCACACCTACCACCTTTGGATGTTTCAGGATCTCCTCCATCCTCTTCATTTCTAGGCTCAATGGTCCTACCTCCTCCAACTCCTCCGGGTGGATCCCTACCAGAGCGTAAACAGGCTCATTTGTTTCGATTAGTCCTCGTACCTCGTCCCAACTCCATAGCTCGGTCATTGGGGAGATTACTCTCTCCACTCCTGCCTGCAATGCTCTTGAGAGCACATCCTTAGTCTCCGAAAGTTTAGCGTCCTGTAAGTGGCAGTGTGTATCGGTCAGCATTATTTCTCCAGTCTCATAAATAGAGCCTCTGTCCTCTTTATCTCCCCGCTATTGAACTGCGAGAGGATCTTTTCTGCCGTTTCGGGCATAAAAGGTTGCAGGTTAGCTCCTATCTGTCTCAAATTCTTCACCAGATCGATCAGTAGTCCTCGTTTCTCCTCACCTTCAAGCTTCCACACCTCACGGCTATTGATCAGCCCGTCGCTCTCGGCGATCCTCTCCCAGATCAAGCTCATGGCTCCGTCAAATTCATACTTTTCAATTAGCTCAATTACTGCCGGACTCATCTCGACCGCCTCTTCGGGTACACTCAGGCCTTCTTTTTCTGCCATGGCGGCCACTCTGGCACATAAATTTCCGATACCGTTGGCCAAAGAAGCCTGATATGCCTCCTCGAACCTCTCTAAGGTCACATCACTATCCTCGAATACGGATACCGAAGCCGTCAGGAAGTATCTCAGTGCATCTACCCCGTACTTTTCTACCCACTCGACCGGGTCGATCACATTTCCCAAACTCTTACTCATCTTCTGACCGCCGGACTGTAAAAATCCACCAACTAAGATCTGTTTTGAGGTGATCAGTCCTGCCGACATTAACATTGCCTGCCACATTGCACTTTGCTGTCTCAGATTATCTTTACCGCACACCTGCACCCCTGGCCAAAACTCTTCGAATCTACCTGATTCCGGCCAGCCTAGGCAACTGATGTAGTTCACTAGCGCATCGAACCAGACATACATTACCTGAGACTCGTCTCCGGGGACATCCACTCCCCAGGGCATCTTCTCTTTAAGCCGGGAAATGGAAAAGTCCTGCAATCCGCCGGAGACGAACTGCACCATCTCGTTTTGTCTGAACTCCGGGATCACAAAGTACGGATCACTCTTGTAAAGCTCCAGCAACCTGTCTTGATATTTTGAAAATCTGAAAAAATAATTTTCCTCCTCGATCAACTGTATTTGCTGAGTCGGATGAATGGGGCACTTACCCTCGACCAATTCCGAGTCGGTTTTCTCCAGTTCGCACCCGACACAATACTTAACACTGTACATCTTCTTGTATATATCCCCCGCAGCCTCACATCGTTTCCAAAATTCCTGAGCGGCCATCAAATGATGCTCATCCGTGGTCCTGATAAAACTGTTGTAACTAAGGTTTAATATTCCTTTTAACTTCATGAACCTCTCGGCATATTCGTTACAGTATCCCTGAGGTGTTTTTCCGGACTCAATAGCTTTCTGATAGATTTTTTGTCCATGCTCGTCTGTACCGGTATTGAAAAACACATCATCTCCCATTGATCTGTGGGTTCTCGCCAAGACATCTGCTCTGATGATCTCCATGGCAAAACCGATATGTGGATCTGCATTAACGTAGGGAAGAGTAGTAGTCACATAGTATTTAGCCATGCGTCAATTTTACCTTACATTAATATAGCCAGCATCGATATCGGAGTGTAACATTAGGATAATGACTAAGAGATTGTTAGTCATATCACTTGCTGCGTTCATGCTATTGGCTGGTTGGCCAAGATTTTTTATATTTCCTCCTCCAATCACCTCAGTATATGGAGATAGCGCTGGTCCCCGTTACACGGGAACTGGTGCCGATGACGCCACCGTGGGCACCGTTACCTGGTCATCTCCCACCAATATCTATGCCGACACCAACTATGCTACCGCTGCCTTAGGTAAGTCCGCCGTCAGTCACTATCTCAAAGCCACCAACTTTGGCTTCACCATTCCCGACAACTCCACCATCAATGGCATTACCGTCACCATCGACAGGAGAGAAGGTAATACTCAGGCTGCTGGGGGTATTAAAGATAACGAAGTCAAGTTAGTCGACGACACCGGGGTCATCCTCTCTACCTCCAGAGCCGATACGGCTACTTTTTGGCCTACGTCGGACGGAATTGTCTCCTACGGGGGTGTCTCCGATAACTGGGGAGAGACTGCAGGGTTTTGGACCTCGGCCAAGATCAATGATCTTGATTTCGGTGTGGTCATCTCTGTTATTAACACAAAAGTTTCTGGAGGAGGTGCAGCAGAAGATGCTTTAGTAGACTATATCCAGATCACTGTCACCTACACTCCCCCTCAACCTGACTTGACCCAAATTCACTATCGTTGGCGTAATGACGACAATAATGAAGCCTCGGCCAGCTGGAGAAAAGACGAAGACACCTCGATGAATCGCACCAAGAGCGTTACCATGCGTCTCCGTGTCGAGATATCCAACGAAGGTTTTGCCGATTCAAGTAGTACCGCCTACAGAATTGAATATGCCACCCAGGTCGGTGGTGCTTGTGGTGGAGGTGACGAAAGCTTTGCCGCGGTTCCGGTGACTGCTACTTCCGAGCCGTTCGATATCCAGGACAGCACCAATCTGACCGATGGTGCCTCGTCCACCAATATCTCATCCGGTCTTACCGACGAGAACGCCACGTTCGTCGCCGGGCAGGTCAAAGATACTTCCAACGAGACTTCAGGGATTACTTTGACTACAACACAATTCACCGAGATAGAATATGCCCTTCAGGCAAATACTAATGCCGTCACCGGGACAACGTACTGCTTCAGGGTCACAAATGCCGGTTCGACCACATATTTTACTTACTCCGCATATCCTCAATGGACGGTAGGTGAACCGATCATGGATCAGAAGCATTTCCGCTGGAGGAATGACGATGGCGGAGAGACCAGTGGTACCGAAGATGCGGGAATAATAAGACCTGACACCTCCGATGTCACCAACAACATGGCTATTACCGGTAGCGCCTGTTCCGGTGCTGCCTGGTGTACTCTTGATGATTCTGTTACCCAACCAACGGCGGGAGATATTGCTGATCACGCAGCCGAGGGTACTGATAATGAACTTGTTACCGTCAACACCGGCACAATAGACCTGAGCGGTGGCACAGTCCCTTCAATTGTTGTCTGGCTCTATGCTACTGGTAGTGAAAACGTCGATCTCTTCGCCAATGATCCCACCAACGGCCAAACCACTTGTGCCTCTAATGCAAGCGTGCCCGATCCCGGTTGGGTCAGTGGCACCTGCACATTCGCCTCTGCACTTTCTCAGTCGGATCTTGATTCACTCACACTGACAATTAGACATAACCAGGTCGGCGGTGCAGGTACCAATACCTATTCCACTCTTTACGCACAAGTAAATAAAAATGTTACCGCCGCTACTTGGAAGCAAAACGAGGATGTTGTCCATTCCGGTCAGGCAACAGCCTCAAATATTAGACTCCGTTTTTCGGTAGCGAACACTGGTGAGGTTTCGGGATCACGTGACCTGAATCTCGAGTACGCTCAAAGGACCGACACGACCTGTGGCGACGAGACTTTTGTCTCGGTTCCTGTGGCCTCGGGCTCACCGTTCGAAATGGTCACCTCAGCTAATTTTGCCGACTCGGATCCAACTACGGCTCAACTGACGTCGACCGGCACATTCACCGCAGGAAAAATAATCGAGGACCCTTCAAACACATCAGGATCAATAACCATTGATACTAACTACTACACGGAGGTTGAGTATGTATTTCAGGCAGCCTCGTCCGCAGGAGGTAATACATACTGCTTCCGTGTCTCAAATGCCGGGACGGCTCTTGATACCTATACCAAATATGCTGAGATCTCAGTGACTGCCGGTGGTGCGGTCATCTCGGTCGTTCTCGATACCGACGGCTCTATCACTTACGGGACTCTCGCCGCCTTATCCAGCCAAGATACGACCTCATCGGGTCTGAATGATACTCAGACCGCCCGCAACGATGGTACTGTCACTGAGACTTTCAATATTAAGACAAGTAACGCCACCGGTGGAACACAATGGACCCTCGGCAGTTCCGCCGGTTCGGATATTTTTGTTCATGAATTTTCGACCAACAGTGGTGGAGCTTGGACGAAATTTACTACGGCTGATAGCTATCAGCAGCTGGCCACCGGCATTACCTCATCAAGCAGCCAAAACTTCGATCTCAGGATCACCGTTCCATCAACATCTACTGACTTCCAACAAAAAAACATCTCTGTCACTATTCAGGCTGTACAGCAATAACTCTTGACATCGGTTTAAAGCTAAGTAATACTGGAATGTATGAAAGCTAATAATTTGGTTTTTCGGCTTGCCTGCTTTTTATTTGTCTCGGTATTGGTCTTTGTCCCCCTCGTCCTTGCCACTGACACGGCTACTGTCACTGCTACGGTCACTGTCCAAAACATCTCTGTTAGCGTTAGTCCAGGAACAGTCACTTATGGCACTCTGGCCAACAATGCCTCAGCCGACACCAATCCTGCCGCCACTCAGACCGCTACCAACAATGGTAATGTCGCCGAAGATTTTTTCATCAAGGGTGTGAACACGGCCGATTGGACACTTGCTGGAACTGCCGGTTCGGACCAATATGTTCATAAATTTTGTGTCGCCACATGTGGTACTCCGCCCACCAACTACACCGCTCTGACAATTAACGATTCAGCCCTTGCGACCGCAGTTGCCACCAGCGGCACCCAGACGTTTGACCTTGAGATCACCACCCCAAATCCCTCAACCGTCTATACCGAGCAGTCGCCTAACATCACGGTCACTGCAACTACGGTGAATTAACTTCTATTGCTCTAACATACCTGGTGATATATCATAAGCCTTAGTGAAAAGAATAATATTTGTTCTCGTTTTTCTCTTTTTATTTCCCACTTTGGCTTTGGCCAAGATAGGTGTTGGGGTCGGCACAGGCAAGATCGTTGTTGAGGATAAACTAGTCCCCGGCATGATTTACAAACTTCCTTCCCTAACGGTCATGAACACTGGGGACGAACCCAGTGACTACGAGGTCGGCATTTCCTACCTCGAGACCCAAAAGGAACTCAGGCCGTCCCGAGAATGGTTTAGTTATAATCCCCAAAAATTCTATCTCGAGCCGGGACAGGCAAAATCCGTTGAGGTAACTCTTAGCCTTCCGCTAAAAACAGAACCCGGTCCATATTTTGCTTTTCTCGAGGGTTTCCCATCCAAAAAAGCCGACTCCGGAGGCGGCGCGAGTATTGGAGTTGCTGCTGCTGCAAAACTTTCCTTCACCGTTGTTCCGGCGAATATAATAACGGCGATTTTCTACAAGATTACCTCCTTCTTTAAAGTCTATTCCCCCTGGCCACAACGGGTGATCATCGTCATTGTTGCACTGATAGTACTAAACTTCCTCAGGAAGAACTTCAATATCGAGATCAACAAAAAAACTTCTAAGTCAAAAGAGGACAAAGAAAATAATAATGAATGAGATGGATAACGATCATCAGCCTGCTATTTGCTTTTAGTCTCGTCTCGATCCCTTTGATCAAAGCCGATTCTCAGGGGACCATTAATGCCTCTATAAAAATAAGTTTGTGCGGGAACGAACTGGCCGAACCCGGTGAGGACTGTGATGTCGGAGATAACCGCTCATATGCCTGCCACAATCTGGGCTTTTCCGGAGGGTCCCTCTCCTGCGGCATTGGCTGTAATTTCGATACAGCCGCCTGCAATGTACCGGAGATTGATTCCACTTCCGTCTCACCGGACGAAATGGATTCACTACTGGCTACCGGACTATTTTCCATTCCCTCGACCGAAAGTTTTCTGTCCACCAGCGATCTCACGGCAGAAGAACCGATCACTATTATTATTACCGGGACTACCAACTCAACTGTCTATCTCCCCGAAGGTGTCGTAATCAATGCGACTGATAACTCCAACTTTGATCCACTTTCTTTTGTTGCGAACATTCCGGATGCTGCCCAAGTTCAGTCTCTGCCTCAAAACGCCACCAGCCAGGCTGTTCTCCGTTGGGGGATTTTCGGAAAAACCCTCGGATTTTCCATCCCCATCAGCATTACCGTAAATGTTGGTGATGTATTTAACGGGCAAACTCTAACCATTTACAGATCCCGGAATTTAACCTCTGATTGGACCGACGATGGCATTGTTGCTCCGGGAACTTGTCTGGTGGAAAATGGGGACTGCTCCTTTTTGACAACCAAAGCATCGTTCTTCTCGGTCTCTGCGTCACCCATTTCCACCCCTACCACGACTCCAACGTCCACTCCGACCACTTCTACCTCCACAGCCGACTCACAATCATCTACCACGACTACCTCTAGCTCTAATCCATCAACTAATACGACCACACAACCAAACCTGATCACTAAGATCATCGAAGTAATAATTACTTTGCCATATGCATTGTTACAGTATGATGTGAACAACAACTCTAGAATTGACAAAACAGAAGTCTATAATAGTGTACAGATATGGGTTCAAAACTGGCAACAATACCTGCAAAATGGAACTCTTGGAAGTTGTGAACTTAATTACGACGGTGTCTGTACTCTACAGGACCTATCGTATTTACTATTCTACGTCGACAGATGAATAAATCTATACTTCCGGGAGTCGGCCTCCTCATATCCATCTTTTCCATGCTGATTGCTGCTTGGTTCCTTGTTCACTTCTTGACTATCCTTGGATTATTCTTGGCCGTTGCCTATCCTGTCTGGTGGTTGTTCCTTCCCTCGCGTACACCCTGTCTTATCTGTCGCAGCAAAAAGCAAGATGATTACTGTCCGTTATGCAAGAGATCGGTGAACAAGAACGAATCAATCTCACCCTCGGGGATCAGATCCATTCTGGGAAACTCCCTGATCATTGCCTTACTCTCTCTTCTTTCCGGAGCCATAGTCTTAGGTGAAATGAAGGTTCTCCGCTATCTTGGTTTCCCTCCGACACCCAGGACAGTTTCCTTTGTCATCCCAAGCACCAAACAGTTCCTCCTCGGGGAGATCTTCCCTATGAAACTGGAAATAGTTGGCATTAAACAAGCCGTGAACACGATTCAGACTGATATTAGCTTTGATCCAAATGCCCTGGAAGCGATCGATGTTTCTACGGAAAACTCGTTTGCCTCGATCTTTGTTCAGAAAGAGATCAACAATCAGGTTGGTTTTGTTCGTCTCACCGGAGGATTGCCCAATCCTGGATTTTCGGACCCTCAAGGCACTTTTGGCACCATCTACTTCAGAAGTAAGGTACCTGGTCTGATCGAAATTAAATTCCTACCCAGTTCATTAGTCCTAGCCAATGACGGTCGGGGTACCAATGTTCTGAAAGAGATTTCTTCCGTTTCATATTTGATCCTTCCCGAAAGGGTGAGTCCTGAACGATCACTTAAGGATATAAATATGTACGACTCTACCAAAAAAAATAATAGAACTGCTAGTAACTCGACCCAAATGCTTTTCTACGATGATAAAGCAGTCCTTGGTATCTCCACTCAACTACCTGAAGAAAAAATCTCTCCTCTCTCGCAATTCCTCATCCTCCTGGAAAAGATTGACAACACTATATTGTCCCTCTGGCGGAAGGCATTTGGTGCATTTCCCCAATAAAAAAACCTCATCCTAAGATGAGGTCATAGATCTAAATCGACTATCTGAACTTCAAATGAAACAATATTCCCTTACTTCGCAGTCGGCGGGTACACGGTAGTTAAGATCGTCTCTGAAGATCGCCGATGGTTTAATATAACCACCTTCATATTCACCTAAGTCTGCGATCACTTTCCTTGACCACGACCTCGCCGTTTGTTCTGCTCCGATGTGAGCGTCGGGTTGCATTGGCGCCAGAGCGGTGGGCTTTTTCGGGAATACCGGTTCACAATTGCTGCAGAAAAGAGATGGAGCCCCCTCATGCAACTCTATTTCGCAATTAAGACAACGGTTCCTATCGAAAGAAAACTTTTGCATTCTTAATCTCCAGGAATTTAGAACTTTGCTATCTGAGCGTCAAATGAACCGTTTCTGAACCCCTTTTTCCTGAACGGTTTATTATTCAAGCAACGGAAATCTACCAGGATCAGATCTTCCTCTCGTGTGACCCTTACGATGAATAACTCGGTGCGCTCAAAGCTTAGGTTTGCGTTCCCGAACACCTTGATATCACCCGTCTCCCTTTCGGTGTAAACAGCCCCATGCATGATGTAGCCGACCTCACCTTCAGCCAAGTCACCGATCTTCATTGCGGGAGCGCTTCTTAGCTCCGCTTCCTCATTAAATCTTGTACTCTTTGCTGATGGCTTTCGTTGGACGGGAAATATTGGTTCGCAGTTTATACAAAAGAGAGAAGTCGTCTCCTCAGGTAGCTCTGCTTCACAATTAAGACATCGATCATTTTGGAAAGAAAATGCCTTCATGGCAAACTCCTTTGTTCTAACCCGGGATCTTCGACAAACTAAACGTTAAGAGTTGGGATACGGTTATCCCCCATGGGATAAGTTAGAATAGTCAATGTGCAGAGCTGATTTTACGTCTTATGTTCTCCAAACTCAACCTATAGACACTAAAACCGGCCAAAAAAAGACCCTGGGTTACAGGGTCTACGATCTTACATATATGTATCACACCAGCTTCACCGGCATTAGGGCATTAAGGCTCGCACCGAAAGTTCCGTACTGGCCGGGCACCCATTTATAATCTCCAATGGTGCGCTTGCTCACCATTACCAGGCTGCCTAGGCGTCGGATCCGGGTAATGCATGTCCCACCGGACTTCTGATTGACTCTCGTATTGGCGGGGATCATCATCCTTCCGATAGGGTCCACAAATATTGTCCAAGGGACAATGTACCCTTCTTCCCCGTCCCGCATATCCTCGATCGTAAACTCCCGGAGCTCTTTGGGAAGGACATCGCACTCGGAGAGCATGGCCAGGGTGTTGATATCCAGCCCGTCATCATCCGGGGTCCGTGGCTGGTACGGTATCCTTTGAGGCTCTTCCTCCACCGGTTTACAGTTATCACAGAATAATTCGCTGGAAAAGAGAGGCAGTCGTGCCCCACAATCCAAGCAGTGACCTTTAGACGAGAATCGTCCGGCCATTCTTGCCTCCTTTGTTTCAATACAATATGACAAGGTTCAGTTACCCTATATTATACAACCCAATCAACTAGAGGGGGAATATCTTCTTAATGCTCTTGGATATCTTGCTCGTCCACTCTTCTGCCCACTCCTCAGCCTTGATTCTCTTGATCATTTCCTGCCAGCCTGGATTGCCCAGGGTGTTTGCCACGCTGGCCACGGTCGCCGAGCTTACCTTGACATTATTCTTGATGTCCTCATAGCTTCTGCCCTTGTCCAGATACACCGCAATACCCAGTCTCTTTATCATTGCCGTCCTCTCTCCGTCGGTCAAAAGATCACCCATTACCACTTTTAATTCCTCGGGGGTATTTAGCTCCGCCAATATTCCGTACAGCATCTCCGTTAGCTGTTTTTCGATGTTTTTATTAAGCGGGTTCGATGAAAGTTGCATTGTCTGTCCTGATTGATAACTTTACTTATTTAAAGTTATATCACTATCCGCCGCCGGGCGTTTCTTTTCTTTGTGCAAGTAAATTTCCGAGATCAAGAGCAATCCAAATATCAACGAGGCATTCAGCAGACTCCCCAACCCCCAAATTCTCAGGAAAAGAAATACCATTATCCCCACCGTCCATCTGGCCGCCCGCCTGGAAGACATGAACAGTATGGATAGTAACCAGAATATCCCTCCTGCCAAAAGCAGGGTCATTGGCAGATAGCTGCCCGGGAAAAAGAAGTCTCTGATCAACTCCGGGTCTACCTTCCAGATCATCAATCCGATCAACGCCCAATTAATGGCCGCAACCACTAATAGTCGCCCATATCTTTTCTTTCTTTCGTGTATTTTTCGCTCCATTGGTCTAAAATGAATTCAATGTCTATTGATACCATTATTATCTTAGCTTTTCTTCTCCTGGGTTTCATCATTCTTTATAATCTTCTTAAATCCAGGCTTGAAACCACTAAGTCAGACCCTACTCTCACCGCTTGGTTAAAGTCCATCCAGCAATCAATGGATCTAAACTCCAAGTCATCGGCTCAATCTCTCCAGTCAAACTATCGCGAACTCTTCTCCCGCCTCGACCAGGCTACCGCTGTTATATCCGACTTGAAAAAAGAAGCAGGTGCTTTTGGTGAAGTTTCCCGTTCCATGAAAGATCTCCAGGACTACCTCAAGTCACCCAAACTCCGAGGCAACATCGGCGAACAGGTCCTCAAAGATCTCATTGGTCAGATGTTCCCCAAGAGCTCATTTCACCTTCAGTTCCATTTCAAGACCGGTTCCATTGTCGACGCCGCCATCAAAACCCAGTCGGGAATTCTCCCCATCGATTCCAAATTCCCCATGGAGAACTTCCAAAAACTTTACTCCGCTACCACCCCCTCGGAAAAGGCCATCGCCAGAACCGCCTTTACCCGTGACGTCAAAAAACATATCAAAGATATTTCCGGAAAATATATTCTTCCCGAAGAAGGCACTCTGGACTTTGCTCTCATGTACATTCCCTCCGAATCCGTCTACTACGAAATCGTCTCCGAAGAAGGCACTCTGGACTTTGCTCTCATGTACATTCCCTCCGAATCCGTCTACTACGAAATCGTCTCCGATCAGGATATTCTTGATACTGCCCGGGCTGCCAGGGTATATCCGGTCTCTCCCACCACTCTCTACGCTCATCTCCAAACCATCCTCCTCTCCTTTGAAGGTCAGAAGATCGCCGGCAAGACCCAGGAGGTCTTTACTCTCCTCAGAGCCGTCCAAAAAGACTACGAGAAACTAAATGAAAATCTATCTCTCTTAGGGAAACATCTCACCAACGCCTATAACTCCCTCAATTCCACCTCCCAAACCGCCAATCAACTGGGTAACAAACTGGACTCAGCCAGACAGCTAAAGTCAGGGGAGGAAGCTGAATAAAAAAAGGAGCCCCCTAAGGAGCTCCAACAACAAACAATTAATTTCTCGGTAAGAATATCACGGCGACTAGCGCCAAAACCGCCAACACTGCATAGACGATCATGCCGAACTTCTCTTTCAGAACGACGATTAGCACCACACTGGCCATGAAGATCAGAGAGGTGAAAAAACCGGCCTTGAATCCATGAATTTTAATATTCAAAGCAAACAAGGCGAGCACTACCAATATAAGCGTGA
>Ga0075848_103_pt1 | contig 30064 bp, 34 predicted proteins | sample RifGroF1_FD_67920 | JGI IMG/M metagenome (GOLD analysis project Ga0075848, IMG submission 67920) | Microgenomates (Collierbacteria) bacterium GW2011_GWF1_44_12
GTAATATCATTGGCCATGCCGGTAGCGGTGGCACTGCTTTCGGTGGTTTGGGAAATAGTTGTGGTACAGGAATATCTCCAAGTTTCATCGTAATCAAGACGGGAATCCCTATTGTCGTCCCCGGTGACGAACTTCACCGAGTCGCAAACATCATCGGACACTTTGATATCTGTAAGGGGGACCTCTTTAATGAAATTCTTGACGGCGTAGCGGTAGGTTACATTTCCCGGTCCATTAGGTAGTGTTGCCGGATTTGGTATGGAAGTGATGCCGATCAGAGGGATATAAAGGACACTAAGACTGTCTTGGGCGTAGGCGTCTTTTGTGCCGATCCCCAAGACAAGCACGGTTAGCAGAATTAATTCCTTGGATAATGACATAATTTGACTCTATTTAAGTCATTATGGCAGAAACAAAATTGTTGTGTAATGATTGTTACCCAGATAAGGCAAAAGGAAGTTGATTGGTCGGGTGAGGGCGGAATTTGGCGCTGCATTTTGTGTAAAGGTTGATGTAATAGATGGACTTGGCCACTGGGTAATGGTTTAATGATGATTGAGTGACTGGTGTAAATAACAAAGGATTCACACTTTTGGAAGTAATATTGGTGATAGCTTTAATGGCAATTTTGGGAGTAACTCTCAGTCTTGATTTCTCAGGATATATTGATAGGTCATATGATGGGGTGAGAAAAACCGATTTGCACAAAATGCAAGTACTGCTGGAAAGTTACTATGACAGAAAAGGTAGTTATCCGGCCGAGTTACCGGATTGTGGTCAGCCGTTGCCATATTTAAGTTGGGTATTGGGAAATAAGATGCCATGTGACCCTCAAACAAAGGAACCTTACTTTTACCAGGTCAATGGTTCATATCCGGAGTCATATAAGGTGTATATAAATCTGATGAATGAGAAGGATGCTTCAGTTGAGAGGGTGGGATGTAGTGGTGGTTGTGGTCCGGACTGTGCATACAATTATGGAGTATCGAGTCCCAATGTGGGGCTGACAAGGTGCTCATATGTTTGCGCTCCAGGAGGAGGGCAGTCAGGATCCTGTGAGTTGTATGTGAATACCGAGTCAAGTGAATGCCCAGTTCTTTATGGGGGAGACATCACTTGTCGGGGAGAGTGCAATGATCCGAGTAACCGGTGTAAAAATGCCAGCGGAAAGAGAAACGCGGATTAAGAAAAACTATTCCTTAATCCAACCAATAGCACCGGCGATGGCAGATCCAATCCCCGGGGCAATCCAAAACATGGGAAGCCGGGGGTCGATCAGGTCGTTCTCGATCATGTAGCGCCAGCGGTTAAGAGTAGTAGCAGAACTGCTGTTGGAGTGTTTGGCTTTGTCCATGAGGAAGGGTAGATTGGGGGTGTCAAGAAACCTTTGAGGATTACGACGGAGAAGTTTGGCAATTCTGTCAACAACCGGTTTACTGGCCGGATGGATGATGACATTTTTATTGCCCAACTCTTTTAACAAATTAAGGTTGCCGTATTCGTTAAGTAGTTCGGCCATAACCAACATAGTTTGGTCCCCGAAAAAGAAACCAGTTTTCATACCATCCATGGAGATGGTGGAACCGTTCGTGGGATATGGAATATCAAGAAATGCACCTTTGTCGGAGTGGTGGAAAATTCCTTCACCGTTATTGGCAAAGCGATAGTGATCTGGAATAGTGTCGGGTTCAGAGAAAGTTTCTTGGAAGTTATAAAGAGTTCTTACTTTGATCACTCCTCCATCCGGTTGGACCAATACCTGCTTGTTCTCTAAGTGAAAATGATTGGGAGTAAAGGCCAGAAGTGTGTGGGCATCTCCAAAAATACTGGGAATGGCGATGGTTTCAAGTTGAGAAAAATGTTCAGGGGCGCAGAGATGACTTAACGGTTCGAGAGCGGCAATAACAATACGAGCGTTCTGCATGGCGGGGTCGGACAGGCAGTCGATAAAGGCACTGACGGCTCCGGCGCAAGCGTAACGATACGAACGAGTATAGACTTGATCCGGACTAAGTCCGGCTTTCTCTAAGACTCCCTGATTAACGGTGTCGGGGAGAAAGGCAGAGGTGTCTATAAAAACATCGATATCTTCCCAACCCTTCGCTTTCATGGTTTCTTTGAGGAGAATGGCACCAATGGTGGTTGTACGGTCAACAATATTTTCCGGGCTGGACGATTGCTCCGGTCGGTGGGAGAGATATCGAGTAGTAAAACCGGTAGTGGCGATGACCCTTTCAGCTGTTTCAACATCCGAGAGAGGCAGACCTTGTTCAAGAGCAATGCGAAGGAGTGATTGGTTGTCGACTGGTTCGGCAAAAGGATGACCAACTATAGTGAGAGCCTCTCCCAGTTTGGTTGGTCGACCAATTTCTGTTTGAAAGCGGATAAGTTCCGGATGGCTTTGGTATAAAGACTCGATCGATGTTTTTGGCATATCGATAGTCTACTCTATCTTAATCACTCTGCTCTTTGATGAAGTCTGTGGTCCGTTTGATTGCCTGATTAAAGTTGACTCCAGTAAGATTGTGGTTTCCGGTCGGGTATTCATATAACTCATGCCTGATTTCTGTTGAGTCTAGGAGATTTGTCAGATTCCGACTGTAACCGATGTTAACTACATCGTCATTTATTGCATGATGAATCTGAACCGATCCCTTAATACCGGTAAGATAATTGGTGGGAACTACCTGTTTCCAGAAAGAATTGCTTGGATCGAACCGACCATAGGTATCGAACAGAAGCTGACGGTTTTTTTGAACGGGTGAGTCTGTTGAAGGAGGACGATAGCTGGAGTCCGAAATTCGGAATTGGCTCATGTCGTCATAGGTATAGACAGCTCCTGCCCAGATAACAATCTTGGAGATATCCGGATGGGAGACGAAGCTCCTAAAAATGACATTGCCGGCCATGCTATGTCCCCAAAGGCTAACATTATTCGGGTTAACTACTGGAGATTTTTTTAGAGCAGAGTAGGCATTTAGGGTATCGACAATATAGTCTGCGGAATAGTAAGCACCACCAGGCTCTCCCTGGGAATCAGCATGGCCACGCAAGTCAATTTTTAAGACTACGATGCCACTTTTTGCGAGAGCATCGACGAAGGAAGCATAGTTTCTGGTGGTTTGGTATTGTTGCGGAGGAACATATCCATGAACGAAAACAACTGCTGGCCAGCCCTGAGGTGGAGGTGTTCCCTTAGGGATGGTCAAGAGACTGTTTATTTGGAGATCGTCAGAGAGATAACCGGTGAGATATGAGACGTAGGTTGGGGTTTCCGAGTAGAACTCAAGGGGAGACAGATTGCTGTCAAAAACCCGGGTACGTAGATATGGAATGGTGAGTTCTTGGAATATGAATGGCGTTGGGGTTGGAATAGAGCTAGATGTAAGTCCCAGTAATGGGGCATTATTATTAGCTCTTCCGACCAGAAGAAGAGTTGCTACGGTGACAATGGTGATAAATGATACAAGAAGTTTGATTAATTAGTTTATCATTTTGGTTGGTTTATACAGTATGAAAAGGTCTATCATGGAACATATGAATCTGAAGGAATATGAGGCGGGTTTGGATACCCCGCTGAGACAGGCGACTATATTGCTGCTAATGAGGGGAGATGAGGTTTTGTTGGCGATGAAGAAAAGAGGCTTTGGAGTGGGAAAGTGGAACGGTGTGGGTGGAAAGCCGAACCCTGGTGAGGATATAAGGGAGGCTGCGATCAGAGAAGCAGAAGAGGAGATTATGATCACGCCGATTAATATGCAACAGGTAGGAGAGCTTAATTTTTACTTTCCGTCTGCGCCTTTAGAAAACGGGTGGAATCAACAGGTGTTGGTATTCTTGACCACAGATTGGACAGGAGAGCCCCAAGAGACAGAGGAGATGAAACCGTCCTGGTTCAAGATCTCAGAAATTCCATACGGAGATATGTGGGACGATGATGTGATCTGGATGCCGAAAGTGTTGGCAGGGGAGACAGTCAAGGCAAGTTTTATGTTTGGAGAAAATGAGAAGATGGAAGAGCATTACATATCATCGTAGCCAATGTTATCGTCTTTCACAACAAATCAAATATTAATTGAGTTTGAAAAACTTTAATTGTGCTGCGAAGCGAATTGTTTTAGTTGAAAAACCGATTGTTTTTGAAAGGTCTCCGATCTTCATTTGATTCATAGAGTGGATTATGCACCTCCCAGTTGCTGGAATGCCAAGGCGTAGTAAGATATATTGTTCATTGAAAATCGGATTAGAGAGTCCAGACAAAGAGGAGGAACAATGACCGATCAGCAGAAACGTTGGTTAATTATTGCCGGCCTAGTAATGGCGGCAATCTTAGTTGTTGTATTGATAGTCTCATTGGTCGTATGTATTAAGAATCTGACTGCCCAAAGAATTGCTACCGAAAAGCAAGAAGTATATCTACCGGTGGTAGCGCATCAGGAGCCGAGTATAGTATTTCTGCCAGCAATATTTAAGCAGGCTGCTTCCACCCCCATTTCTCTGAGCGATATCTACAAAGTCGGCCTGATCGAGGATGCAGTTGTAAATACTGATGGAGACGTTTATGACGTAGGTACTTTCATCAACACAGAGGATGAAAGCGTCATTTTAAAGGCACGGTGCATTGACCAGGGTTGGCCATCACCCGAGATTGGGACTTTATATCGTTTGGATAGTGAAGGATTGCTCAGTCCGGTTGTCAATAATGAAGGGAATAACCTGCAAAGGTTCATCGTCTTGGACGAGTAATATATCGCCCGGTTTAGCTAAGCTACGCCGGGCTTTTTTTGGACAGTAGTATGGGGAAAACTGTGACCTAATGAGTGAAATATGTTACATATCTGTGCTAAGCTGGATTAGGTTAAAAATTGACTTTTAAGAAAGGGGGTGACCAGTAATGGTGGATAAAATAATTGATGAAACCTCGAAAGTGGTTCAATCTGCGATTAAGGGAGCAGATGATGCGCTGTCTGCCTTGAGAGGAGCGATCACGAATCAGGTGACCGGATCACTTAAGAATGTAGGTGACATGGGGACAACAGTAGCGGCTACCGTAGGAGCAGTAGTGAGAGGTGGTATCAAAGCTGCGGCAGAGGTTGGGCAAGATATCGGTAATGTAGCTGTGACAACTGTAGAAAGTGCCATCGATGCAGCCGGTTCCGTGGGAGAGAGTGGAATCGAAGTGACCAAATCGGCTATTGAGGCGGCAGTCGGGGCAGCAGATGATATAGGTACCGAAGCAGGTGAAAGTGTGAGAAAGGCACTAAAGAGTGCAGCTTCTTTACCTAAAGATATCGTTGAAAGTGTTATAAAATAATTCAGTTTTTTAGGTCTGAAACGTCCTTCTCTTTTGGAGGACGTTTCTTTACTTAGTGGAGTTCATCGTCTATGATTCGCTGGAAAGGAAAAATATGCCTAATGCAGAAATAATCTTATCGGAAAGAAACCCATTCGATTTAACGCTCAAGGGAGTAGATAAAAATTTTCGTTTGGCGATTGAAGAACCGACCGGGTTTGGAAGGGGGACGACCAAAGAAAGTCAAGATCTAATGAGGGCGATGATGACGGCTCATTTGTTAGCCCCGACAATGCCGGAGAATATTTATACAAATTTTGACTTTCATTTTTCTGAATTGTTAGATGCGATGTATGAATACTATGGAAAAAAGAAGCCAAGAATAATGAAAATTGGGGAGGGAAGAGTTCAGCCAAAGATTGCAGGGGAAGCCGATCCTGAGCAAAGCTTGAGGGTGGCAACTTCTCATTCCGGAGGACTGGATTCCGTATACCGAATTGCAAAATTACTGGAAAATAAGGAGACTCCCTTGGCAGTACATCTGAGGAATTTGAACTTTAAAGGAAATGCTTGGGAGGCCGAAGCGAGTAGAGAGCAGTGTGAGTCTTGGGGTGTGCCTTATTTGCAGGTAAAGCTGAGGAACAGTTCCGGAAGTACCGGATTTGACACTATGAAGACCAGGGATCTATTACTAGCTTTGGTGGTGGCAATCCAGGGAGCTCCGAACAATGTAAATCAGGTATTGATTGAAGGAGGGATGGGGAGTGATCCGAGAAATTATCATTTCAGTGAATCCATAGAGGTATGGTCGTGGTTCAACGGACTGTTAAAAGATATCGGACTGGATGTTGAGGTGGTGGGAGTAGACCCAGGCGATATAGAAACTATTGGAGAGATAATCGATTTGGAGAAACAACTCGGAATAACGATACTGCCGATGGTGCAAAATTGTTTCTCGGCGCCTTTCCAGATGCCAAATAACAGAAGAAAATGGGAAAGAGAAACACCGACGATTGCACAGAATAGTTCAGATCATTGGTGCGGGAGTTGCCATAAATGTAGAAGGATGACGTTGGGTAGGTTGTTTTATCATGATCCAAGGTTGAGTGGGGTAAGCGGTGAAGAGAGGGGTTATTTTGTCAAAGATACATACGATTGGATCAGGAAATATCCCCACAACGCGGATCTATTGTCCGGAAGTTTTATGACTCATTTGGAATTACTCGGAGGAATTAATTAAGAAGTATTTGGTTGTAGAAGAGGAAGTCGGCGATTTCTTTGCTGATAAATTCTATGCCAGCACCTGATGGGTGGATATAATCGTTGGAATTAAGGTATTTAAGTATGGCCGAACCGTTCTTGTTCAGTGACTTTTCATAGACATTGATGAGTGGAAAGTGATGGGTCTTGGCAAAATTAATATGGTTTTCAGTATAAAATCGGCGTTCATTCGCCCATAAGTTTCTTTGTTCGGGGCTTAGGTCCACTGCACCCATCCCAAAATGCGACTGCGAGGGGGCAATGGTGGCGAGGAAAACTATGACTGAGCTCGGGTGGTAAAAAGCTACTTGAGAAACGATCCTATTCAGAGCTTCAGTCTGGAGCTTCAGTCCCTGATCGAGAGGATATTCCGATAAAGGGTTGTTGCCCATAGATTCGATAATCAGAACGTCGAAATAACGGTCTAAGATAGCCTGATTGGTCCTGCCTAGGTACTCGGTTCCCTGGTTGAGTCGTTCTTCAACGGAGAGAATGCTGGTGGAGCCATAACCATAGTTGAACAAACCAAATACTTTTTCAGGATAGTGCTTAGCAAGAGATTTTCTCAATTGGTCAAAGTTTTCCCCAAGAACATCGGTCATTGAATCGCCAACGAGAATAACGGTGTATGAGGAGGCTGTGGCAATTCGCGGGGGAGAATAGATATCGATGGGAGTTGGTGTCGGATAGGGTGTTGGGGTAGCGGCAAGTGTGGTGGGGCCATTCTGGGTCAGAGTTGGAGAAGTTCTGTACAAAGACAGAAAAACCGTCAGGGCGGCGAAAGCAAAGAAGGCCAGGAAAGTTAACAACCTCATAAAGAAAGTGTAGCAGTCTTTAATTTGTTGTGGTAATAGTTACTGAATATGGATAAGTGGAGCCGCGAGTGTGGTCGATAGGGAACCTAGAAAGTATGTATCTGATTATGGTGAAACGACATTTAAGTTTCTGAGTTATCGCTAAGATACTCGTCTTTAATATCCTGTTTGTAATCTTTCAGCAGTAACCATCTAACTGTAAGATTAGTTGCAGTCCTTTGATGATTAATATATATTGAGTCTATGGCAGAAACAGAAGAAGAAGTCACAACAGTGACACAAACGGCAGCACCAGCACATGTGGTTAGAACTACAAAGAAGGTGTCTCCTCCCACCATCCAACTTGAACACCCACAAGAAAGATATGAGACAAAAAAGGTAATCTTTAGAACCTACCAGGTAATTTGGTTTATTCTGGGGATAATCGAGACTTTGTTAGTATTCAGAATATTTTTGAGAGCTCTGGGAGCCGATCAGACCAGTGGTTTTGTAAGATTCATCTTTGTGTTGAGCGATCCTCTAGCATTGCCATTTTCCGGTATGTTCAGGAGTGTTTCCGAAGGACAGTCGGTGTTTGAGATGTCTACCTTTATCGGAATGTTTGTCTATCTTTTGATAGCATATGGTTTGGTCGAGATCTTCCAATTGTTGAAACCGACTACCCCCGATGAGGTAGATGAGAACGTCTGACGAATTCGGTGAGAGTATATGATCTGTTAAGAAGAGTAATTCTCAGCTTTTAGTTGTCTTTAAGTGGATATTTAATTTGAGGTAGAAATGTGGAAAAAGTCTTGATTAATATGTTAGAAATGTTATAAATTAAGTATGGATTCCGAGGTTAAAATTAGGATTGGAGGCGAAACATTAGACGGCAGTTTAGCGGTGCCTGATGGAGCAGTGGGGTTGGTTATTTTTGCTCATGGCAGTGGCAGTGGTAGGATGAGCCCGAGGAATACTTATATAGTCGAGGAATTGAACAATGCCGGTCTGGCAACTTTATTATTTGATCTAATGACGGAGGAAGAAGACAGGGTGTATGAAAATAGATTCGATATTGAACTATTGACCGATAGGCTGGTAGGAGCGACAAAGTGGTGCATGGACAATGCAATGACCGCAGATTTAAAGATAGGCTATTTTGGATCGAGCACCGGGGCAGCGGCAGCTTTATCAGCTTCGGCGTATTATGGGACAAAAATAAAAGCAGTGGTTAGCAGGGGTGGAAGACCGGACTTAACGGGGGATGAGTTGGATCTGATCGAATCTCCTACGTTGTTGATCGTGGGAGGAGAAGATAAGGAAATAATTGTCTTGAACCGTCAGGCCTACAGTCATATGGGTAGCGAGAAGAAAATGGAAATAATTCCCGGTGCGACCCACCTGTTTGAAGAAGAAGGAGCGCTGGAGAGGGTCGCTGATTTGGCGATAAATTGGTTTATTGGGCATTTTGCTTTGGAGGAGAAGACGTTAACGAGTCAGATAAAGCAGCAGGTGGCCACCGTAGGCAAAGAAAATTGACCCGATTAGGTTAGCTATGGTGGCGGTCCAAAGATATCGAAAAAAGTTCACATGATAGACTCCACCAGCCAAGGATACTAGTTTACCGCCGAAAGAGGGAATAAAGCGGCCTCCAATAAGGAACCAGGGAGAGTCGGCGGGAAATTTATCCAAACCAAAAGGGAGTTTTCGTTTCTGTTTTTCAAAATCGGAAAAAGTACCTATCGCGCGGCCAATCCAATATTCAATGATGGATGCCAGGTTGTTTCCCGCCCAAGATACTATGATACCCATGAAGGGGCCAAAAATGGCACCGTTGAGGATGACGATCGGGTCTGTTGGGATCGGAGTAGCTGAAAGGATACCCATAAGGAGGATGGAAAACAAAGGTCCGGCGATTCCAGTAGTCGGAATATATCTTTCAATGTTCCTGATATCTTTGGCAAAAAGAATGATTATCAGTATGGGCAGGAAAATGGTGAGAGTAGCTAATAAAAGATTCCTGAGTTTCCTGAAAGACATGGCTTTTTTCATTATACGAGATGGAGGCATTAAAAATATGATTTAATGAATATAGTTAGTAATCAATAAATAAAGTGAGAAGACCTGCCAAGAAGAAGATTAACAGAGGAATATTGGGTGCCATTGGTGCCGCAACCATAGGAATTGTCGCCGGAGCCGCTGCCGTGTTTTTGTCAAAAAGTGAGAATAGAGAAAAGGTAAAGAAGGTTGTGGGTAGTGGGGTTAAAAGAGGCAAAGTTGAGGTAGCCAAAGCAACAAGATCCGTAAAGAAACTTAGCTCCAAGGGTAAAAAAGTACTCAAGAAACTAAGATAGAAATTAGAAATGGGGCTTAAATGAGCCCCATTTTTTTACCAACTTTTGCGAAAGCAGCAATACCGAAATCAAGGTCCTCTTTGCTGTGAGCACTTGAGGGCATGACTCTGATACGGGCTTTGCCTTTTGCTACCATGGGAAAAAGAATCGGGGTGGCAAAAACATTTTCTTCAAAAAGCGCTGTGCTTAAGTCACGGGCTTTTTGCTCGTCACCGATCATGACAGGAGTAATTGGCGTCTGACTTTCTCCAGTATTGAAGCCTAGGTTTTGAAACTGTTCTTTTAAATAACGGGCGTTCTCCCATAATTTTTCAACAAGATTTCCAGATTCAATTATCTTGACGGCTTCGATCAGGGCGGCAGTGTCAGGGATTGAGAGACCAGTTGAGAAAGCGAAGGGGCGAGCTTTTTGTCGGTAATACTCTACAAGGTCTTTTTTTCCTGCGATGCAGCCGCCGATGACACCAAGAGCTTTAGAAAGAGTACCTACTTCGACGTCAACTTGCCCATGTAAGTGAAAATGGTCAACTATCCCGCGACCTTTTTCTCCAAGAACTCCTTCACCGTGAGCATCGTCTACCATAGTCAGGGCGCCATATTTTTGAGCTAATTTCACAATTTCGGGAAGTGGGGCGATATCTCCATCCATACTGAACACACCATCGGTAATGATGAGAATGGTCTTGTCAGTACCGTCTGTACGTTTCTCGGTTTCTCTGATGGAGCCAGCCTCTTTAAGTTTTTCCTCTAGCCCTGCCATGTTGTTGTGTGGATAGATGAATTTGGTTTGGACTTGAGATACTTTGACTGCGTCAATGATACTGGCGTGATTGAGCTCGTCGCTGATAACTATATCCTCCTTATCAAGAAGCGTTTGAACAGCAACAATGTTGGCAATGAAACCGCTTTGAACTACAAGGACTGCTTCGGTTTTTTTGAAAGTTGCCAGTGCAGTTTCCAGTTGCTCATGAAGGAGTGAGTTTCCTGAGAGAGCTCGGACAGCACCTGTGCCGACTCCGTATTTCTGAATTGCGTCTATAGCTGCCTGTCTAACCTCGGGGTGGGAGGCGAGGCCAAGATAGTTGTTAGAACAAAGGTTCAGAACCTTTTTACCGTCAACCTCAAACCAAGCATCCTGGGGAGAAGAGACTACCCGATAATGCTTGAGAGCGCCGGTATCTTTGAGAGTTTGAATTTGGTTGGTGAATTTGTCGAGAGGGTTTTGCATGAAATCAGTTTAGCACTAACAGATATCAAGAAGCAGTCCGCGGAGATCATTTTGAATGACAGGAAACAAAGATCCAGATCTTAATTTTTAAGAAGCAGTAGAACGATAATTGCGAGAATGATTCTATAGATCGCGAAGCTAACAAAACCTCTATCGACAACGTATTTTATGAATGCCTTGATGGCCAATAGCGCGGTTAGAAAGGAGACAATGAAACCGACTGCAAGTAGAAGTAAATCAGACTGTGTAAATACCAGTCCCGATTTATATAGATCATAGGCGACGGCACTGGCCATGGTAGGGATAGCGAGGAGAAAGGAAAACTCCACTGCTTCCACCCGATCAAGTCCGACCGATAGACCGCCGATTATCGAGGCTGCGGATCTGGAGACTCCGGGAACAAAAGAGAAAGATTGAAATATACCAATAAGGACAAGTCTTAGGGGAGATAATTTTTCAACAGAATGAGTAGCGGCTTTTTGCTTGAAGGTTTTATCTAAAATAAACAACAGTACGCCACCAATCAACAGACTAAGAGAAGTAACGAGGACATTATCCAAGAGAAAAGATTTGATATAGGGGTAGGCAATCGCCCCCAGAATTCCTGTCGGGATGAAGGACAAGGTTATAGGTAGCCAGAGTTTTTTGGATTGAATTATTTTGGGGAAATACAACCAGATGACGGCGAGAATTGCCCCCAATTGAATGAAGATACTGAAGGTTTTTGAAAAATCGGTTGAAGGAATGTTAAAAAGACGCTCTGCCAATATGAGGTGGCCGGTAGAGGATATGGGGAGAAACTCAGTAACACCTTCGATGATACCTAAAAGAATTGCTTGAATAAGAGTCATACCCTTATTATTGTAGTCGATGTTTCTTCAGGCAAGCTTTTATAAAGCCTAAAAATATCGGATGAGGGTTCAAGGGGCGGGAAATGTATTCGGGATGAAATTGGGTGCCGATGAAGAAAGGGTGGTCCTTCAGCTCTATGGCCTCGACCAGTTGCCGATCCGGAGACGTGCCAGAGATGATCAATCCCGCAACCTCCAATTGTTTTCTGTATTCATTGTTAACTTCATAACGATGGCGATGTCTTTCTTGGACAAGATTCCTTGTGAGGTTCCAAGGAGTATTTTTTCCTCGACCGTATTCTTGATAGAGAGACTCGAGCAAGGTGTCCGGTTTAAGAACACATGGCCAAGAGCCAAGCCTGATGGTGCCACCATACTGTTTCTTTTTAAGGTATTCTACTTGGTCGGGCATGATGTGAATAACCTGGTGAGGAGTGTTTGGATCCGCTTCGGCAGAATTTGCCCCGGAGAGCTTGGCTTCGTGACGCGCAAATTCAATGACGGCCATTTGCATACCAAAACAAAGACCTAAATAGGGAATGCTCTTTTTGCGAGAGATCTCGACTGCATTTATTTTTCCCTCTGTTCCCCGACTTCCCCAACCTTGAGGAACGATGATGCCGTCAAAGCGGGTGAGATTGGCCGGACTTGTTTCCAGATCGGAGGAGTTGATCCAGGTGATATTAACCTTGGTTTTGTGGAAACTACCTGCGTGATGGAGTGCTTCGATGACGGAAATATAAGAATCGGATAATTTGTAGTCTCCGGTTTGAAAATATTTCCCTATCATGGCAATTTCCACTGTTTTTGTAGGATGGTCAATGTTGTTGGAAAACTCCTCCCAGGATTTTAGTCCGAGTAGCTTACCTTTTGGTTTTAGACGCAGCTTTTTGATTATCTTTTCAGCAAAGTGTTGTTTGTTCAAATAGAGTGGCACTTGATAGATATTGGGAAGATCCGGAGCGGAGATGATGTCTTCCGATTTAAGGTTGCAAAAGACAGCCAGCTTTTCCCGGCGTTTTTCATCGATGGGGGTTTCCGCTCTGGCAACGATGAAGTCTGCCTGGATACCCATGGCGTTTAGGAAATGAGAGGATTGTTGGGCCGGTTTGCTTTTCAACTCTCCAATGTTCTTAAGATAGGGGAGGTGGGTAACATGAATATGAAGAACTTGATTGGGCTTTCTTAGATGAAGGATGCGACTAGCTTCGAAGAAGATGGCGTTTTGGTATTCTCCTACGGTACCACCCAACTCGACGATGACGATATCTGCATGATTTGTCTGGCCAGCCTTTTTTAAACGGGATATTATTTCATCGGTGACATGAGGAATGGCTTCGACATCTTCACCTCCGTATCCGAATGCCCGTTCCCGATCGATGACGGCTTTATAGACCTGTCCTGTGGTCAGGTAGTTGTCTCTATGGAGAGACTCATGAATAAATCTTTCGTAGTTGCCGAGATCCTGATCAGTTTCAAGACCATCTTGGGTGACAAAAACTTCGCCGTGCTCCTGTGGGCGGATGGTGCCAGCGTCGACATTAAGATACATGTCGATTTTGACATTGGTAACTCGGAAACCTTTTGTTTTGAGAAGGAGGCCAATTGAGGCGGCTGTAATGCCCTTACCTAATCCACTTACTACTCCGCCAGATATAAATATATACCTCACGGAATTTCATTATACAAAGGAAAGGATGGACCTGTCAACAAAAAGGTGAGATGTTTTGATCTAGATTGAGGTTGAGAGGAGACAGAAAGAGTAAGTGGATATAGACATATGAGTATTAAAATCAAGAAGAGGAGATCGGTAGAGAGCGATAAATATCCAGACGTTGTCGAAGTTGGTGGAATGCCCTAAAGTTTCCAGACGGATTTTCCAGGAGGTTCCCGGATCAAGCAGCTGCGACTTGAGATGGGTCAGAGTTGAAGGAGCCATGACTGTCGAGATGACTCCGATTATGTTTTTGGGCAGTTTCACAGGGATGGTTGTCTGGAGAAGGTGAAAATCACCGTTACTGGATGGCAGGACGGAAGAAGTGTGTTGGTAAATTTCCTGTCTTGAGGTAATCCTGATGGTTTCTCCCGAAGATAAGGAAATTTCGTTTGGATCTACTCTGAGGGAGATGAAGGGCTCATCATTGATGCTACACAAGCGATAATCATCATCCTCAATCCCAGGGAAACTACCGTTATCAACCAGTTCCATGAGCTGTGTTTGGTTAAGCCTGTCATTTTCGTTAAGGTGAAAAAAACGACCAATATGGTCTCCGGGATTGAAAATCAAGGTGTTGTGACTGAAATTTTCAAGTTGAGCGGACTTGATAATATTATTACCGGTCCTTAAAGTTTCCCAGTCCGTATTGGAAAGATAGCTGTTCTTAGGAATGTTAAGGAAAACCCCGGATTGAGCGAGACAGCTGCGAGTTGAAAACCAAAGATCATGTAGATCAATGATTCCTGGCTTTAGGGGAGGTAAGTGAAAGGGAGCGATGCTGATGGAAATGATGACTTTTTTACCCGGACCTAGTTTTAGTTTGGAGGCACCCCCCGGGAGGGTTTGGAGCGCAACATCTCCATCCCCATTTGGTTTTGCAGGGATCCAGGTTGGACAAGTGTCCAGAGACTGATAGAGTTTTGACGCCATAAAGTGTCGTAATTATATTATATAAGTCTAGATTTAGGTATGGTGTAACATGAATTATGGAAATAAAACCTTACGGAAGAGGAGAACTTAAGAAACCGCCTTCTTTTTGGAAGATTTTAGGTCCGTCATTTATATTGTTGGGCCTTGGTTTGGGTAGCGGAGAAGTGATCCTGTGGCCGTACCTATCGGCAAATTATGGACTTGGTCTGATGTGGGGGGCAGTAGTGGGAATCACATTTCAGTTTTTTATAAACATGGAGATCGGTAGGTATACATTGGTTACAGGTGAAAGTGTCTTTGTAGGTTGGACAAGATTGATTGGTAAACTGGCACCGATATGGTTCATTTTTTCCACGCTACTTCCTTGGATGTGGCCAGGAATTGTGGCGAGCGCGGCCAGGATTATGGGATCAGGTTTGGGTATTGAGGAGACAACTGGGTTGGCTGTAGGAATGATCTTGTTAAGCGGAATTGCTCTGACGCTGGGACCAGTACTTTACCAGACGCAAGAAACGATGCAGAAATGGTTGATAATTTTGGGAGTACCTTTTGTCTTAGGACTTTCATGGTATCTAGCATCGGGTACCGATTGGAGCCAGCTATTTATGGGAGTGGTGGGGAAAGGAGAAGGGTTCTGGTTCTTGCCGGCGGGTGTACCAATCGCAAGTTTCTTAGCGGCGGTGGCTTTTTCCGGGGCAGGTGGAAACTTAAATTTAGGTACTTCACAAAACGTAAAAGAGAAAGGGTATGCAATGGGAGCAGGAATGGGAAGGATTACCTCTCTGTTAACCGGTAAAAGAGAAGAAGTGGAGTTAACCGGAAAATTTTTTGAGGGAACCGAGGAGAATAAAAAAACCTTCTGGAAATGGTGGAGGTTGGTCAACCTTGAGCATGGGGTTGTTTTTTGGTTGACAGGTTTGGTGACGATGTTATCTCTGGCGCTTTTGGCTTATGCTACGGTTCATAATAAGTTGGCCGGAGTGACAGGGGTGGACTTCGTAATCTCCGAAGGTGGAGTTATCGGAAGCAGATTGGGAGTATTTTGGGGAAGGGCGTTTTTGGTGATTGCGGGACTGATGCTTTTTGCCACACAGTTATCTGTCTTGGCTACGACGGGGAAAATAATGGCGGAGAACTGGGCATTAATAAAGTATTCCCAATTTAAATCCGAGAATTTATCCAAGTATTTTTATCTATTCCTTTGGATCCTGATCGCAATGCAGATAGGAGTGTTGATGTTCGGTTTTAGAGAACCGTTGCAACTGGTGACTCTTTCGGCAGTCCTTAATGCCGGATCAATGTTCATCTTCTCCATAATGATCATGTGGCTAAACAAAAAGAAACTTCCAATAATATTCAGAGCCAATCTTTTGAGGCGGATGATGATGGTCTTGGCAATAGCGTTCTTGGGTGGATTTTCCATTTGGACCATAATTCAGTTTCTAGGGCGGGTGTAGGATGAAATATGACTAAACGAAAAAAACTTGGACTAGCTCTCGGCGGAGGAGGAGCTCGTGGGTTGGCTCATATTGGAGTAATCAAGGTCCTCCTTGAGGAGAAGATCCCGATAGATCTCATTGCCGGTACCAGTATGGGGGCGATGGTCGGAGGATTGTACGCCGCTTTGGGGGACATAGAAAAAGTGGAGAAAATTGCTGTTGATTTTACCGTCAAAGATTGGGTAAGTACTTTCGTTGACCGTGTAGGGGGAATGGGATTGATCAAAGGGGAAAGAGCTGAGAACAAAATCAGGGCAATGGTGGGGGATGTGGCTATTGAGAAACTTAGCATTCCTTTTGGGGCAGTAGCAACAGATATTAACACGGCTGAGAAAGTGGTGATAGACAGAGGTGACTTGGCTAAGGGCATCAGGGCGAGCTGTTCGGTGCCTTTGTTGTTCGAGCCCGTGGTCATGGAAGGCCGAACATTGGTTGATGGGGGGACATCATGTCCTGTGCCGGTAGAAATCGTCAAAGAGATGGGCGCCGACGTGATAGTGGCAGTAAATCTGGACTCGGTGTACTTTTTACCCGAAAATCAGAGAAAGACCAAAATATCGACCCTGGACGTAATGAGGAATACTCTTTTCTTGTTGAAGTATCATTTGGCCGAAAAGGAAATCAGAGAGGCTGATGTGGTGATAAATCCGGCGATCCCTTATGTAGGGGACTTGGATTTTGTGAACAAAAAAAGTTTAATTACAGGAGGAGAGTTTGCCGCAAGAAAAGCGATCGAGTTGATCAGGCCGCTACTAGTCTAGTTGAGAAAGCTTTTTCAGTTTGTCCAGATTAAGTACGGTGAAGCTAACTCTTTTGGTTGAGATAACACCCATTTTCTGAAGTTTGCTCATTTGGACGGAGGTGGTCTCACGAGTGAGACCGATGAGGGTAGCCAGCACACGGTGAGTGGCTGGGAATGGGACAAAAATCGAATGATCCTTCATCTGACCATAATCAAATGCGAGTTGTAGAAGGACTGTAGCGACTTTGTTGGTGGCATTACCGGCAATGATGTTGGTTTGATTGTTGAGAAGTTGAAGAACCGAGTTAAAGAAGAAACTGTTAACCTGCTTGGCGAGTTTGGGATCGTTGTCAACATATTTTTGGTACTCTACGATAGGAGCTGTCCAGATTTCGCAAGGAGTAATGGCTTCAATGTAGAAGTTTGAAGGATGATTGGTGGAGCTTTGAACCAGGGAAACCATGAAAAGGGGGCGAAAAATGTTCAAGGTGGTCTCCTGAGAGCCGTTTTTGGTAAAAATACGGACGTATCCTGATTTTGCGTAATAAATATTGGTGAACTTATCACCGGGTTTGTGAATGAGGGCGCCTTTGGGGTATTTTATGGAAGGAAACTTGGCAAAGAACTTCTTAAGTAAAGTAATTGTATTTTTTGTCATAACCGCGCAATTATAACCTAAAATGAAATCTTTATGTATGCAAAATTATACTCCAGGGTTTAGCTAGCAGGAGTTTTGCCGTAGATGATGATCACGGTGCCTGGGTTTTCACTTGTTGATCGGGTGCTTTTCGTATCACCTGTGGGTGGATCTGACCAGTTATATATAATGGCTGCTTCCTCCGTTTTCATATTGACACAGCCGTGGGACATAGGGTGGCCAAAGTTGTCGTGCCAGTAGGTGCCATGAAGAGAAAAGCCGCGGCCAGCAGAAACCTGATCATTAGAAAACCACATAATATAGGGGACATTGGGTAAGTAGTAGTATGTGCGAAGAGCGCGTGACCCACCACTCATTTTTTGATAGCGTGATTTGCCCCAAATTCGGAATGTCCCTGTTGGTGTACGTCCCCATTTGCCTGTAGAGACTAGAAAATTGTGAATGAGGGTGTCGCCTTGATAGGCATAGACTCTCTGGTTGGTGAGGTCGACATAAATGCGTTTTTCTTCAGACGCTTCACCGAGAACACGGTTGACCGGAGTTTCAAAAGCTACTTGGGCAGGTAGAGGGACAGGAGAATTATTGAAAATAGCTGATTGAGCCGTGAAATCAAAGTTTTCTTCGGGCAGGGCATAGGTGATAGTCTTATTGGTTTCGTCAATGATGAAAATCGAGAATAAGAGTACGAATATTGAGAGTAAGGTGAGCTTCATGTAATAATATTAACAAATTTTTATGTGCTTGTGATAATCAGGTAGCGAGGTTGATCAAAATCATCTTTTTCAATGGAGGCGCTGAATCCCGTTGGAATGTCGAAATCAGATAGCTTGTGTTCATTGTCTATTTCAAAGACGAGCAAGGGGTTTGGTTTTAAGAGAGAGGAGGCTTTATTAAGAAGTCGGTTAATTAGGAGAGTACCGTCCGGTCCGCCGTCAAGAGCGGATACTGGCTCGTGATCTTTGACCGAAGGATCGAGGGTGCTGATGCGATCCGTAGGAATGTATGGGAGATTAGAAATCAAATAATCGATTTTTTTGTCTCGGGGGAATGCATCCAGAAGATCCGACTTTAGGAAGGTGATTCGATCCTTCATCCAGGGGATTAATGAATCCGAGTTTTTTTGTGCAATATTAAGGGCTGCTTGTGAGATGTCGGAGAGAATCAAATGAAAGTTTTTTATTCCCATCGTATTTAGCTCTCTGGACAGAGAGATCCCCAATGCACCGGAGCCACAGCCAACATCGGTAATAACCAGAGAAGATCTGTTCCGGTCATTCGTAATGAACCTAAGACAGATGTCGATGATTTTTTCTGTCTCAATTCTGGGAATCAAACAGTCAGGAGTGACATAGAAATCGAGACCTCTAAACTGGGCGTGATTGGTAATGTATTCAACTGGGGTAGTGCCTATGGTATCAAGATCAGTTTCCGAGAAGCCGTATTTTCTCAGATGATTGATTTCCCAAGGAAGAAAAACTCTTTTCATTTAACTTATTGTAGAGGGTTACTAGGTGACACTGTTTAGTGACGTGTTGGTTGTTAGGGGGTCGTGAGAGAGGGAAAACCCTTCGATATGAGGCCTATATACTTGACATTTGAGGCTAGGAATGGTATTATAGGGCCTTGTACCTGAACATATTCTATCCATTCTAAGCCTGGTATGGAGGACATGATGAAAAAACTACTGCTAATTGTGGGCCTGCTGGTCATGGCCTTCCTAGCTGCCGCTTGCGGAACTTCAGCTATTCCTGAGGAGACCAAGACAACTTCGAGTCTTGAAGTTATTCAGGTTGTTGATGAGCCTATTATCATGACGGAGATGAGCGGCGGAACAAGTGGCTGCTCCAACGTAGTGCCAGTCGAGATCACAGTGAATGGCTCCTTGTCACAGACAGTAGCTAGAGTCGTCGGATCAGAGCCAAGCTCCATAAGCACATGTTTTGCTATCTTCAACATGACGCATGGTGCCTGGACCCATCTTATTTACATTAAGAATGGGTCTGCCCTGCTGAACCTGCCTGTTGAAGTCCTACATCCTTATGAAGGGGACACCTTCATTGTTGGCGATCCTGCCTTGATGGCAGAGAAGCTGGCACAGGAAGCGCTTATCGATTCAGATACGGTTACAGTCGATGGAGGCCTGATCCAGGTCACTAAAGGCGGTGAGATGACGGATTTGATCGATTGGGCTGAGGTGTCTGGGGGACGGTTTGTGAACTCAGTCAGGTTCGAATCAAGTCGGATGAACCTGGGAGACAACCAGAGAACCTGGACCGGTTATTGTAATGGTCAGGTTTTCACCGATATGGCAGAGGCTGTCTCATGTGGTTTGCAGGGCAATGAGGGGTGGTAGAAATATAAATTTACGTTCAACCGGAGAGTTAAATCTCCGGTTTTTTATGGCGTAGAGAATGTATATTCGTCGGTCGTAAGCGTTTTATCGTTAACAATAATTTCGATAACGTATTTGTAGGAGGTAGAAGGTAAAAGATTAGGGACTGATAGAAGATGACTCGTATCTTCCTTCGTCGAGACTTCATAAATGCTGGTCGATCCTTGGGTAAAACGAATATTGGTTTTGGATGGTTGTCTGGTGCTGAAACTTATGAGAACTTCGGTGGAGGTGATAGGGGTGATTAGAGGTGAGGTGAGGATTTCGGAGGCAGTCACCCTAGTTTCTTGACTGGTTCTCATGGATTTAAGGACGTTGGGAATAACAGTGATGGCGGTGAAGATAATGACTACCGGTATGAGAACTGCAAAAGCAGACTTAACAGGAATACCCCAAAGTTTGTGATAATTTATTTTGGCATCTTGAGCTTTTTTGAATTGAATGAGTTGGTCTTTAGGATAAAAATCTCCGTGATTATTAGGACAGGAAAAGACTGTGACCGTCTGGGGTACAGAGTCATCTTTAATAGAGGACATTGTCTGCTGGCAATGGGTGCAAATAGGTGAATGAGTGGGAACGCTAGTGGCTTTGGGAATTATTGAGTCAATGTTCTTGGCGGTGTTGGAGGAAATGAAATTTCCCAATACCGGTGCCAGGAGATGACCGCCGCAGTTAAGGCATTCATTGACTGAGGCTGGTTGGCCGTCGATGGTCTCAATCTCAATAGTGTGCATTTCAGCACCACAGTGTGGGCAAGTCATTAATTCATTCTAGCAAAACGGCGCTATCTTTCGCGCTAATCGCTCAAGGATGTTATTTGTTAAACTGAATTGATGAAGATAAAATTTTTAGGGGCAGCGGGCATGGTAACAGGTTCTTGTTTCAGACTTAGTGATGGGAAAAGTAATTTGCTGGTGGACTTTGGGATGTTTCAGGGAAAGCCGGATAATGAAGGGTTAAACTTTCAGGACGCGGAAATGGATATCAGTCAATTGACCGGAGTGGTTATCACGCATGCACATCTCGATCACTGTGGCAGGTTGCCACTACTTTCAAAGGGAGGATTTTCGGGGCCGATATTTATGACTGAGCCAACGAAAGCCTTGGTCGAGGTAGTGCTTTATGATTCGGCTAAGATTTCGAAAGAAGAATCAAAATCCGTTATTTATGATGAAGCTGATGTTGAGAAGGTGATGAAACAAATCCATACAGTTAAATATGGCGATGAGTGGGATGTGGGTGGTTTCAGGGTAAAGATGTTGGATTCAGGTCATATTTTAGGATCGGCCACACCGCTGATAACCGAAAAAGTAAGCGGAAAGAAAGTAGTTTTCAGTGGAGATTTAGGGAATACTCCGGAACCCTTAATTGCCCCAACGGAATGGGCCGGGGAAGCTGATGTGGCGATAATGGAATCGACTTATGGAGACAGAGTACATGAGGCACGAGATGAGGTAGAGGAGCTGGTAAAGATTATTAAAAAGGCGGAAGAGACAGGAGGGACGGTGATGATCCCATCATTCTCGTTGCAGAGGGCTCAGGAGATACTCTATGTATTTGACCAGATGAAGAAAAAAGGACAGATGAAAGAGGCAACTCCGGTATTTTTGGATAGTCCGATGGCGATTAAAGCAACTGCAATTTTTAAGGAGTATCCGCAACTTTATAGCAAAGCCTTGAAAGAACAGGTGAAGACGGACGATCCGTTTGATTTTCCATCGTTAGTGCTCTGTGACGTTATTGAAAAAAGTAAACAGATTAAGCATACCGAAGGGGCCAAGGTAATAGTGGCCGGAAGCGGGATGATGAGTGGAGGAAGGATAATCCATCATGCGATTAACTTTCTTGGAGATCCAAAAACCCAGCTGGTATTTGTCGGGTATCAAGCCGAGGGGACTCTGGGGAGGGAAATCAAGGATGGTGCCTCATCGGTCAATATTTGGGGTAATGAGATACCTGTAGCGGCCGAGATAATCAATATAGAATCAATGAGCGCACATGCTGACCAGGGTCAATTGATCAATTGGGCAAAAAATATTTGGGGACTTAAACAGATATTTTTAGTTCATGGAGAAGAAATACCGAGGCTGGTGTTAAAAGAAAAAATCAAACAAGAGATCGATAGTGTTAAAGTAGAGTTACCATCATTAAACAGTGAACTCGAATTATTAAAATGAGATTTAAAATAATGTTTCCGGTATTAGCGGGTCTTGTGGCGGTTTTCTTGATGTATCAGAGTGTAAGTGCCGCATTTTTAATCCTGACCCGAATCGGAACGCTTTCTACTTCGGGCCAAGTTTACACTTCATGGACATATACAGGAGCAACAGCGCCTGACTTTGCAGGTACGGCTACCCCGGGAGCAATGGTGGCAATTACTGTGAATGCAATAACTACAACCACCAGCGCAGATGTTGCAGGTTCTTGGCAAAGCGCACCGAATAATATTGTGACGGGGACAAATAGCGTTTCAATAGCATCGGGTAATGAGGTCGTAGCTTTTAGCTTGGTATTTTCTCCAGCAGCGACACCGACTGTAACACCAACCGCTACTCCGAGCGCTTTGCCTGAGGCGGGGATAATGATTTGGCCATTGGGATTGATCGCCGTAGGTTTAATGGTTTTCTTTGCAGGAAGAAACGCCAAAGACAGACTTGATGAACATTATTGGGGATAGGGTAAAATAAATTTCTTATGCTAGTGAACGGAAACAGAATTGAGGTAATTTTTGACATCGAGACAAAAAAATTCTTTGATGATATCAACGCAAGAGACCCAGCAGCGTTGGGAATTTCTATTGTGTCCGCTTATAGGAGAGAGATCGATGGTAATTTGTCGGAAGTTAAGGGAGAGATGAAGAGTTTTTGGGAAAGTGATTTTGAATCGATGTGGAATTGGTTTGAGGAGGCTGACCGAATTATCGGTTTTAACTCTTTGGGTTTTGATAATCCAGCCATGAACGGGATATACAAAGGGGATTTTACGAAGTTAAAACATTTCGACATTTTGAAAGTAGTAAAGGACGTATTTGGTCACAGGATAAAACTTGATAGCATTGCAAGGGAAGTTTTGGGTACCGGAAAGATCGCCGGAGGTGCCGATGCGGTGATGTGGTGGGCAAAGGGTGATCCGGAAAGCTTGGCAAACCTGAAGAAATATTGTGAGATGGATGTTGAGGTGACGAAGGGAGTTTATGACTTTGGAATGAAGAATAAGAAGCTTAAGTTTAAGGACCACTGGAATGAACTAAGGGAGATCGAGGTGGATTTTTCTTATCCATACGAAGAACCACCAAAGCCTGTGGATGAGCAAATGGGGCTTTTTTGACATAAAAAACCCGCCCTGTGAGGGGCGGGGAGGGGATTCGGAACCTAGAGATTGCCTAACGATCCGAGGATACTCGAACTATCCTGGTCCAGTCTGGACCAGATCCCTGAGCGGAATGCAGTCTTGAAATCTTTTGGTATTGGTGCTTGGAAATGCACCTTTTCACCCGGAAGATCTAGGCTGAGTTGATGGGCGTGTAGAAGCTGACCTTGGCGAGCACGAGTTGGCTCACCTCCGTAGACAAGATCACCAAGGATCGGATGTCCCAGAAACGCCAAATGCTGGCGAATCTGGTGCTTACGTCCATTTTGGGTGAGCTCGCATTGGATAAGCGAAAGCCCTTGGGATCTGTCCAATACTCGGAAGGTGGTGATCGCAGATTTGAGGCCCTTATCAGTCTCAACCTCCCGATTACAGGTAATCTCGTTCCAGGTTGGGTTTAGAATGATGGCAAGATACGATTTGTAGCTAATGTTGTGCCAATTGCGCATGATATAGGCACGCAGCGAATCGGTTGCAAAAACAATCAGTCCGCTAGTTTTCTTGTCAATTCTGTGGCAGTTAAGGAAGCCACGATGGTACCTTTGAACCGTTTTCCAAAGAGGTGTTCCGTGTTCCTCCGGGCATTCTACTGCAATACCCACAGGCTTATCGATAACTAACAAATTTTCTGAAAGAAAAAGAATGTTAATGGACAAGGTAATCCTCCTTCAAAAGGGTGGAAGAACCTAGGTTGTGCCTGCGAGTATAACACTATAGGACTGGAAAGTCAAGTCTACGTGGCTTGCAGGCAGGGGATACTTGGATTATAATAGTCCAAGTATGTTTACTTTTACCAAAAAAGCAGATTATGGCCTGGGTGAACCTAAAGGAGTTAGCGGAACTGGGCATGCCCAGAGCTTTCGTGTCGAAAATTGCCACCTCGTTAGTAGAGGCAGGCATAATTAACTCCAAGGAGGGTAAGGGTGGTGGCTATGCTTTAAATTATGATCCGGGAGAGATATTAATCAAGGAGGCACTGGAGGCTGTTGAAGGTGAGGTCGAGACGGCTGCCTGCGGTACCTGTCCGGTATCGGGAGGTTGTGGTCAACAGGGCTTTATGGATCGTTTAACCGGAGATATCAATGGAGTGCTGGAGAGTTATACATTAGCCGACTTATTAAAGTAAATGCTGAAAATAAAAGACTTGAAAGTAAGTGTCGAAGGGAAAGAGGTGTTGCGAGGTGTAAATCTTAGTATCGGCAAGGGAGAGGTGGTAGCCTTGATGGGTCCAAATGGGTCAGGAAAATCGTCTTTATCCAATGTTGTCATGGGGAACCCAAATTATGAAGTTTTGGGAGGAGAAATAGAATTTTTGGGTGAAAATTTGCTGGAGTTGAGTGTTGATGAACGTGCCAGGAAGGGAATTATGATGGCTTTCCAGAACCCGGTCGCCGTGAGCGGAGTAACAGTAAGGGAATTGCTACTGTCTTCAATGAGGGCTAGGGGAGAAAAGGTGAGTGCATTGGAAGTTAGAAAGAAAATCGAACAGATCGCGGACGAGTTAAAGATGGACAAAGAATTATTAACCAGGGGAATTAATGAGGGTTTCAGTGGAGGGGAGAAGAAAAAATTGGAGGTCCTGCAAATGAAGTTGCTATCCCCTAGCCTGTTAATCTTGGATGAGGTTGACTCCGGATTGGACATTGATGCGTTGAAGACAATTGCTGCTTCAGTTCAAGAAGAGGTTGAGAAGAAAGGCATGAGTGTTTTAGTGATAACCCATTATCAGAGATTGCTTAAGTATCTTATCCCCGACAAAGTAGCCGTAATGAAGGGAGGAATAATTGTCGATGAGGGAGCAGGGGAGGTAGTAGAAAAGTTAGAAAAGATGGGATACAAGATCTATGAGTAGATTCGCCACAAGAAAAATCGAGGAACAGAAAGAAATCGAGTCCTTAGGTAAAGATTATTTATTGGGACATCACGATACAATCGAGTACGAATATAAGTCGCCCAAAGGTCTTGACGAAGGAGTGGTCAGGGATATTTCCAGGAGAAAAGGTGAACCTGAGTGGATGTTGGAAAAGAGGCTGGCGGCTCTGAAAATCTATGAAGGCAAAAGTGTTCCCGAGTGGGGTGGTGATTTGTCGGGTATCCGTTTTCAAGATATTCACTACTACCTGAAACCTAAAGCAGAGTCGGCAAAAAGTTGGGATGACGTACCCGATAAGATAAAAGAGACATTTGAAAAGATCGGTGTCCCTGAGGCCGAACGTGAGATGTTGGCGGGTGTTAAAAGCCAATATGATTCCGAGGTAGTCTATGGTTCCCTCAAGAAGGCATTGTCTGAAAAAGGAGTTGTGTTTTTATCGATGGATGAGGGATTAAAACTTTATCCTGATCTAGTGAAAGAGCATTTTGGAAAGACAATTCCCTCGGGGGACAATAAGTTGGCTGCCTTAAATACGGCTGTCTGGAGCGGTGGATCCTTTGTGTATGTTCCCAAAAATGTTGAAGTGGGATTGCCACTTCAAGCTTATTTCAGAATTAATTCCGAAAGTGCCGGTCAGTTCGAGAGGACTTTGATCATCGCAGATGAGGGAAGTAAACTGCATTACATAGAAGGGTGCAGTGCTCCCGCCTTTTCATCTGCCTCACTTCACGCCGCGGTGGTGGAAATAATTGTGAAGAAGGGTGCTAGAGTTCAGTACACTACCGTGCAAAATTGGTTTAAGAATATCTATAACCTGGTTACCAAAAGAGCTTGGGTAGAGGAAGATGGTGAAATGAGGTGGGTAGACGGAAACCTGGGAAGTAAGCTAACGATGAAGTACCCCGCTTGTATTTTGGCCGGGAAGAGAGCTAAGGGAGAAACATTATCAATTGCCTGGGCAGGAGCGGACCAACATCAGGATACCGGGGCAAAGATGATCCATCTGGCAGAAGATACAACCTCGAGAATTATCAGCAAGAGTATTAGCAAGGGTGGTGGAAGGGCGACATATAGAGGATTGGTACACATTGGACGCGGAGCGAAGAATGCCAGGTCTAAAGTAGTGTGTGACGCTTTGATCCTGGATGACAAGAGTAGGACCGACACCTATCCGACGAATAAGATAATGGAATCGGAGGTCACTTTGGAGCATGAGGCGACCGTAAGTAAAGTCAGCGAAGAACAACTTTTCTATTTGATGTCTAGGGGTATTGAAGAGCATGAGGCCGAGGCGCTGATCGTCAATGGTTTCCTGGAAGAGATTATCAAGGAAATACCGCTTGAGTATGCGGTAGAAATGAACAGATTAGTAAACTTGGAGATGGAAGGAAGTGTGGGATAGAAAATGAAACAGCAAGAATTCAAAATAAACCAGCCGGGAAAGTACGAATATCTATTGCCCTTTAAGACAGAGGGAGAAGAAGGGAAATTGGTGGGAATAATCGAAGCTCGGGCACCCGGGGATTATGAAGTCAGAGTGGTGGCTGACCATCTGGTGGCAAAGACAAACGGTAGAGTGGAAGTAAGGGGAGTGGTGGAAAATGGAGCTAAGGTAAAACTAGTCGGTCTGGTAAAGATTGCAGAGGGAGCAAGAGAAACAGACAGTTTTTTGAGTTTGAAATTGCTGATGCTAGACAACAGAAGTTATGCTTTGGCAGAACCTGAGTTGGAGATACTGAACAATGACGTGAAAGCCAGTCACTCGGCCAGTGTGGGACGGATAGACAAGGAGCAGTTATTTTATCTTTCCAGTAGAGGGATTGCCGAAGTGGAGGCCAAGAGACTGATCGTTAATGGATTCTTAATGAAAAAGGCGTAGACTATTATTAATTTAAAATTGACTCATGATGAACGTAGAAAAAATCAGAAATGACTTCCCTATCTTAAAAAGGAAGATCAAAGGCAAGGACTTGGTATATCTTGACAGTGGAGCCACTTCACAGAAACCCGAGTCGGTAATAAAGGCAATTGATAGTTATTATCGAGAGTCAAACGCCAATATTCACAGAGGTGTGTACGAACTGTCCGTTGAGTCGACGAGAATGGTCGACGAATCGAGGGCAACAATAGCGACTTTCTTAGGAGCCAGATTCGAGGAAATAATTTTTGTGAGAAATGCCAGCGAAGCACTCAATTTGGTGGCGTATTCCTGGGGAAGAGACAATATTCAAAAAGGAGACGCAATCATTGTCAGTAAATTAGAACATCATTCGAATCTGATTCCCTGGCAAGAATTATGTCGCGAGAAGGGGGCGGAATTGCGAGTGATCGAGGTGACCGAGTCGGCAGAGCTTAATTTGGAAAATGGCAAGATTGAACAGTTGGAGGATAAGGGTTTAAGGGTTAAGGTCGGAGGACTGAGAGACTTAATCGATGACAAGGTAAAACTGCTGGCCATTACCGGAGTGTCCAATGTAATGGGAACTATCACTCCTCTGCAGGAGATAATAAAAGAAATCAGGAAGCAGTCTCTCGGGGTGAAGGTATTGGTGGATGGAGCACAGATGGTGCCTCATATGAGCGTGGATGTAAAAAAACTTGGTGCGGATTTCTTAGTGTTTTCGGGTCATAAAATGTTGGGTCCGACCGGTACAGGAGTGTTATGGGGGAAGAAAGATGTTTTGGAGGAAATGAGACCTTTCTTGTTTGGTGGTGACATGATCAATGAAGTAAAGTTGACCGGAGCATCTTGGGCTGGCTTGCCAAATAAATTTGAAGCAGGCACACCGGATATTGCCGGGATTGTTGGCTTGGGAGCGGCAGTGGAATATTTAAAGAAGATCGGGATGGATAATGTTAGGCAACATGAAAAGGAGTTGCTCGAATATGCACTGAAACGTTTCAGAGAATTGTCCGATGAAGGTTTGGTGACAGTGTACGGGCCAGAGAATGCTGAGGTAAGAGGTGGGGCAATCCCTTTCAATGTAAAAGGTGTACACGCACATGACACTGCTCAGATCCTGGATAGTTTTGGTATCGCTGTCAGGTCAGGTCAACACTGTGCCGGTCCACTCGTAACTGGTTTCGGGGTGATGGCGATGGCAAGAGTAACTTTTTATATTTACAATACAAAGACGGAGATTGACTATTTGATTGATAAAATTAGAGAAGTCCCGAAAGTATTTATTTAGACAAATGTCCGATTATCGCGAAGAAATCATTGATCATTACAAGAACCCGAGGAATTTTGGACTGATGGAGAAGCCTGACTTGGAAATTACCGAGGCAAACTCATCCTGTGGTGACATGATCAAGATCTATGTCAAGAAGGACGGGGAAAAGATATCGGAGATGATGTGGCAAGGGGTTGGATGTGCTATCTCAACTGCGGCTGCGAGCATGCTCTCCGAAAGAGTAAAGGGAATGAATGAAAAAGAGTTGTTGGCGTTGGGAGACAAAGGGGTGGTAGAAATGCTCGGAGGGGAAGTTAATCTCGGAAGAATCAATTGTGCGACATTAGCCTACAGAGGATTATTAAAAGCTTTTGAAAAATGAACGATCTTAAAACGGTGTTATTGATAGTTGGAGGAAGTATTGTTCTCGTGTTGCTGATGATTTTTGGTCTGACTAAAATGGCCAGAAATAGTGGAAATGAAGTGGGAGTAATCGTAGATGAAAATGTCCTTTCGGACGGAGCTTTACTGTCGACTCAAAGTGGGAAAGTGAAGGTGACGGTAGTCAATTTTTCAGACATGCAATGTCCCGCGTGTAAAGCTGCCGATGGGGTTTTGGAGGGATTGGTAGGGAAAGAAGGGGTGAGATATGTGATCAGACACTACCCGCTGATGGGTCACAGATATTCTACGAACGGGGCAAGGGCAGTGGAGGCGGCGAGACAAATGGGGAAGGGGTGGGAAATGATGGATCTATTGTTTGAGAAACAGGAAGAATGGTCAGGAGTGAGCCCTAAAGAGATTGACGCGAGGATGATCAGTTATGCTACCGACTTGGGACTTGAAAAGACAGATTTTGAAGAAAGATCTAAGAGTGATGACACTGCCCAAGCGGTGAACACGGACAAAGCTTTAGGTGATAGATTGCGTTTGAGCGGAACACCAACAGTATATGTAAATGGCGAACAAGTATCACCTGATTTTGTGTTGGGAAGAGTAGATGAATTAATTAAGGCTGCAGGAGAAAAATGATTGGTTTACCCATATTAACTGCGGCGGCTTTGGCAAACGGACTTAATCCTTGTGGAATCGGGATGACGATAACTTTTTTGGGATATTTACTGGTGTTCGGAGGTGCGGGTAAGGACAAGAGATCTCTGCTGAAGATAGGAGCAGCGTATGTCTTGGCAGTGTTTTTGACCTATCTTTTTGCTGGCCTAATTTTTTACGGCTTGGTCTATTATATGCAACGATGGTGGATAGCCAGTGTATTCAAATATATTTTGGGGGCTCTGATATTACTTGCTGGCGTAATCCAGTTGAAGGATGTGTTCCTGCCCAATTTGCCAATACACCTGAGGATGGGCATGGGTGGTTTCAAAAAACTAAATGGATTAATGGCAAAGGCGAGTCTGCCGGTGGCATTTTTGATTGGGTTTTTAACTACCGCTTTTTCAACTCCCTGCATGATGCCCTTGTATGTGGGAACGACTGCAGTAATTGCGCGGAGCGGGTTACCGATGGTGGCGGTTTTGGGATATTTTCTTTATTACAACTTGATATTTATTTTGCCAATGATCCTGGTTTGGGTGGTGATGGTGGCAGGTAAAGAAGTGGTGGAGATGAAAGAGTTGGAACATAAGTATGGAAAATGGATGAGATTGATCATGGGTCTTTTTATGGTGGTAGTTGGGGTTTGGCTATTAAGGTAGGTGTAATATTTTAATATGGCAGTGAAGAAACTCATCGGGAAAGTAGAATTTAAAGATAATTTGGCTGGAGAAGTTTGGTCGGTGAGAATAAAATTTTCTGAAGATTTATACTTTACCCCCGGTCAATATGTAAGCGTGAGAGTAAGTGAGGAAGGAGAAAGAAGATCTTATTCTATAGCCAGTTTACCGAGCGTCGTCGAGGGTGATATGAGAGACTAC
>Ga0075848_112_pt2 | contig 23440 bp, 24 predicted proteins | sample RifGroF1_FD_67920 | JGI IMG/M metagenome (GOLD analysis project Ga0075848, IMG submission 67920) | Microgenomates (Collierbacteria) bacterium GW2011_GWF1_44_12
GACTTTTTAAAGAAATTTTTGGCTGTCTTGTTTTTGAGAAGACGCGACCTGACTGATTCAGACCTTTTTTCTAGATTGGCTATCGACCGGGCAAGGTTAGTCGTTGGCATGATTCTAATTGAGAAATTGATCTAATCTTCTGATGGTTTCTTCTTTTCCAAAAACGACAATACAATCGAAGAGTGGTGGGGTAACAGGTCTACCAGTGAGACTGAGCCTGAGGGACATAAAGGCTTCTTTTGGGGATAATCCGGAATCTTTTTGGGCCAGGGCAAGTGCGTCGTGGAGAGATTGAGAGGTGAAATCCTCATGTGAAGAAATAATACCTTTAACTACTGAGAACCACTTTCTGGTTTCATCTTCCGAGTGACCTGATTGATCGAGAATAAGAGTTTTATCTACTTGGGGAGGATTAAAGAAGTAATCCGAGAGAGTGACGAAATCCCCCAGGGTGACCATCCTATCTTTGACAAGAGGCAAGATTTCCAAGATTTTCTCAGGAGACCATTCCGAGGGTATAAGTGGTTTTAGCCGGCTAAGAAGGTCGTTCTCATCCAATTTCTTTAGCCACTGGCTATTGAGGTAATCCAACTTTTCTATATCGAAGATAGCGTTTTGGCGTTGAATCCTATTTTCGTCAAAAATATCTATCATTTCTGGAAGAGTCAAAAGGTCAGAGTTGTCTTTGTATGAGAACCCCAGGAAGAAAAGAAAGTTGTTGACGGCTTCAGGTAAGTATCCATCTTCTACATACTCAAGTACTGACTTGGCACCGTGGCGTTTGCTGAGCTTGCTCTTATCCGGACCCAACAAAAGAGGCACATGGGCGAGAATCGGCGGCTCCCAACCGAAGGACTTGAAAAGAAAAAGATGAACCGGAGTAGACATGAGCCACTCAACGCCACGAAGAGCGTGGCTGATCTCCATCAGATGATCGTCAACCACTACCGCCAGATGATATGTGGGTAAGCCAGAAGTCTTGAGAAGTACCTTGTCATCACATTCGTTATTGGGTAGAGAAAGCTTGCCTTGTACCAGATCGCTCCAAACAGTATATCCATCCTCGGGTAGTTTTACCCTAATAACATGTGGTTCTCCGGCGGCAAGCCTCGTAGTCACCTCTTCTTGGGAAAGATGGCGACAGTGGCGATCGTATTTAGCGAAAGGGTTGTCAACGTGAAGTTTTTTTAGCCTTTCCTCAGAGCAAAAACAATAATATGCAGCCTCTTTTTCCACCAATTCTTTAGCGTGTTGTTGATATATCTCTTTCCTCTCAGATTGTGTGTATGGTGCAAATGGACCACCGATAACGGGGCTTTCATCGGGAATTAAACCAAGAAGCTCATGGATTTTGAATATTTTTTCTTCACTTCCGGGGACATAACGATCTTGGTCGGTATCTTCGATGCGTAAAATAAACTCACCGTTATATTTTTTAGCAAGTAAATAATCAAAGAGAGCCGTGCGAGTATTGCCAATATGAGGTGTTCCTGTGGGTGAAGGGGCGATGCGAGTTCTCACGTGCGTAGGAGACATGATGATAGTATACTTTATTTATATTCAGATTGACCTATGGCTACGCTAACAGAATCAGCAGAACAGGCACGTAAAGCAATTAAATATGGTGGTATCGCGATGGTGACGATATCTTTATTGTGGTATATGGGGATAGCAGCTATTGCCTATTACAACAAGCTTTACCCCCCTGCCCCACCTCCTCCCACGGTCGACTTTGGTCAACTCAACCCCATTGCCTTTCCCGAAAACCCACAGAAGCCGACACTGGTTCTTGAACTACCCACAGGACAAATACCTGCTTTCCCGGACAGAATGATTGTTTACCGTGCGCCCACCAGGAGATCCGGTTTTGCCGATCCTGATAAAGCGATCGAGGTGGCTACGGATCTGGGATTTCTCTTCAAACCCGAGCAGCCAACCGAGACCAGATATGTTTGGACACTTCAGGATCAGCTGGCTTCCAAACTAGATATGAATATTATTTCCGGTCATTTTATGCTGACAAGACAGTGGCAAAATAATCCTGCTCTGGCAGCTATGGCCAACTTTACTTCTCAACAAGCTGTCATCACCGAAGCGGAAAATTATTTCAAGAAAATTAATTTATTACCTAATGATGCGATCGGTGCCGAAAAGATTACTCCACTTAAAGATGATGTCGGTAAGTTGATCAACGCTCTATCGCTATCGGACGCCGATTTTGTCCAAATCGACTTGTTCAGAAAGGATATCGAGGAAATTAATCCAGAGAGTGACAAAAAGGAAGTAATCGCAAGTTATCCTTTCTACAGAACAGACCCGGGGAAGGGACTTATCAGGATAATTTTTTCCGGAGGTAGATCGGTAGCGGAGAAATATATTTTTGTTGATTACGGTTACACCACGGTTCAATATGACAACAACGGTACTTATCCAATCAAGACAGGCGAAGAGGCTTGGGCAGAACTTAGTAGCGGTGGAGGATTTGTAACTCTATCCAGTCCGGACAGTGGAGAAATAAAGATAAGGAAGGTTTTCCTTGGCTACTATGATGCGGAGCAGAGCCAAAATTATGCCATGCCTATTTATATATTCTTGGGTGATAAAGGTCTGGTGGCTTATGTTTCGGCAGTGAAAGAGGAATGGGTCAAGAAATAGGCTATTCCCAGATATAGTTGGTGTAGATCCAATCAAGTAGTTTTTCGGTTTCACCAAAGCGATCTTTACTTCCCAGCAAGCTGATCAGTACCGGGTGCGTGTATCTGTCTGCATATGTAACCAAACATTCTCCGGCATCGTTTGTCCAGCCAGTCTTAACTCCCAGAATACCAGGCTTCCCCAACAATAGATTAGTAGTGACCAGGGGGTAAGAATTTCCCTTCTCGCTCTTGAGGGTGATCTTGCGGGTGGAAACTATGTTTTTAAACATAGGACGGGCGAGAGCGTGTTGAGCGATGATAGAGATATCGTAGGCGCTGGTGAAGTGATTTAGACTTTCAACACCAGAGACATTGGCGAAATGAGTATTGGTGAGTCCAAGTTGGAATACTTTTGCATTCATGTGATCGATGAAGCTTTTGTAACCACCGGGAAAATTTTCCGCCAACGTGACAGCTGCGTCATTCCCCGAGGGGACCAGTAGAGCATAAAGGGCGCTTTGGGCCGTGAGGATGTCACCCTTAATCAGTTCTGCTTTGGCACCAACAGAGAGGCTACCGTTTTGTACCCTCAGAAGAGCACCCGGTTCATATTGGTCCATAGAGACTATGGCCGTCATGATTTTTGTCAAGGAAGCAGGGCGGAGTCTGAGATTTGGCTGTTTGGCCAATAATACTATTTGGCTGTTAAGGTCGACAATGAAAACTGCTTGGGCGGTGATCTCCGGCGGAATTATGAGACTGGATTTGGGAATTGGTGGAGTACGGGTGTATGCAGCTTTAACGGTGGGCTTTGAAAGATAAGGGCGAGGAACAGTCGGGGTAGAAATAACAAAGCCGACAAAAAATGAAAGAATGACAAGACCTATTCTCAGATGGACCGAGCGTGACACGGGCATATTAAATTTCATTTTTTAAGACTTATCCGCCAGTTTAAGATCGACCCTCTCCATATCCCTTGGGAACATACTGGCCTCCCTGATATTCCCCAATCCAAGGATCTGCATGGTAAGGCGCTCCAGGCCGAGAGCGAATCCTCCTTCAGGAGGAACACCGTACTTAAAAGCTTCGAGGAAGAGAGTAATTTTTGAAGGATCCATCTTCCATTCTTCGACCTGATTAAGAAGTTGAGCATAGTCGCTGACACGTCTGCCGCCGGATGACCACTCCACTCCCCTGCAGAGAAGATCAACACCCTCGTTGAATTCCGGATTCTCCGGATTCGGGTAGACGTAGAAGGGTTTTTGTTTCGTGGGGTATCCGTAAATAAAGACCAAATCAGAACCAGTCTCTTCCTTTATGATTTTGCATATATCTCTTTCATCTTCAGGGTTAAGATCTTTTTCTCCCCTAGGGTCTCTGCCTGTCTTATCAAGGATCTTTTGTTGAGCTTCAGTAAGGCTGAGAACCGGGGTCTTGTCGATGGTAGAAGGAATGGTCGCTTGATACATCTTCAGCTCCTTGGCGCATTTTGTCTCGACTTCATGAAGCATGTATTTGACACACTCGTCCTCTAGATCAGTTATATCTGTCCAGCTTTCGATGAAGGCCATCTCAGCATCAAGAGAAACAAGTTCAGTTATGTGGCGGGTGGTAACACTGGGCTCCGCTCGGAAAACTTTGTTAACGGAAAATACCCGTTCGAAAGCACTCATCGCTATCTGTTTGTACAGCTGAGGACTTTGAGTGAGATAGGCCTTGCGGCCAAAATAATCTACTTCAAATACCTCCGAACCACCCTCGGCAATCTCAGGAACAATTGTTGGAGCTTGAAATTCGAAGAAGCCTTTACCTTTCAGAAAGTCCCTGAAAGCGCTGACTATCGTCGATTGAACTTTAAAAATTGCCTGAACTTTAGGATGGCGAAGGGTGAGTGAGCGATTGTCTAAAAGTGTAGGTAGTTCGAGGTCAAGCTCTTCCTTGGTAATGTCAAATGGAGGTGTGGCCGCCTTGGCCAAAACAGAATACTCCTGGACATCTACTTCAATTTTGCCAGTCTCCAGTTCCGGATTGATAGTTTTTTCTCCCCTTTCCTTGACTGTGCCGGTGATGACGATAGCATCTTGAATTCCTAGGTCAGCCATTTTTTGAAAACCAACAAGCTGAATTTTTCCGGAAAAATCTCTTAAATCAATGAAGGTAAGCTTGCCGAAATCACGCTTATTATCAACCCATCCCTTTAGTGTTACCGACTGACCGACTTTATTTAAAGTGTCTTTGACAAACGTTCTTTCCATACTCATGATTGTAGCAAAGATGAGCCTGAATGAGCAGGGGTGGTCTTTTTTGTGGTTATTTCTCGCTAGTAAGCTTTCTAATCTCTGTCCTGGCTTTGCTGGTCTTAACGAAATGAAGCCAATCACGATTGGGTTTCTTTTTGGCTTTTGTTTTAAGAATCTCCACTACATCACCACTTTTCAGAATGGCACTCAAAGGAACGATCCTGCCGTTTATCTTAGCCGTGTGGATAAATTGTCCAAGATCTGAATGGACCGAGAAAGCGTAATCAATGGGGGTGGAATTTTCAGGTAAATCGTATACATCCCCTTTAGGTGAGAATACGTATATATGATGAGCAAGGGCATCCAATTTGTACTGGTTAATATTTTCTACATTACTAACTGTTTGCTGCCAACTGGCAAGCTGGTTTACCCAGGACATTTTTTCCGAAACCTTAAAAGCGACACCTTTTTCAAGCCGATCATCTGACGCACCGGCCATTTTTGCCTGAGCATAGGCAAAGTGAGCGGCGGCTCCGTATTCAGCTTGCTGATGCATCTCCTCCGAGCGGATCTGAATTTCAACTATGTTGCCTTTGTTGTCAAAGACTTTAGTATGTATCGAGCGGTAGCCATTGGGTTTGGGCTGAGCAATGAAGTCAGAAATACCTAGCGATGGTGCCGGTTTCCAGTATTGGTGAATGATACCTAGGGCAGAGTAGCAGGAGGAGGTGTCGGGGGTGATTACTCTAATTGCCATAAGATCGTGAATGAGAGTGATGTCACGATCAATTTCCGGACGAAGAAGTTTCTTGTATAGACTATATTTTCTCTTTGGCCTGCCCTCAACTTTAGCTTTGACCTTATGTTTAACCAGTTGCTGACGGATCTTCTGGATTATTCCGGAGACATTTTCTTCAGAGTACTTAAAGTGAGGTTTGGCAACACCCATGACCCACTCATATTCATTGGGGAAAATATATGGAAAGGCAAGATCTTCGAGCTCACCCTTAAGCTTACCCATACCCAGACGTTCTGCCAAAGGAGCATAAACCTCCATTGTTTCAAGGGCGATCCTTTTTTGTTTAGCAAGAGCCACTCCTTCAAGTGTGGCTACATTGTGAAGCCTATCGGCCAAACGGATAAGGACAACCCTGATATCCTGCGCCATGGAGACGAACATTTTTCGTAGATTTTCCAGAAACTCAACATCATGACTGCCCCTAAGCTGTACCTTACCTACCTTGGTGACACCCTCAACCAACTGAGCAACCTCTTTACCGAATTCCTTCTCCAATTCCTCTATGGACACTCCTGACATGTCAGGAGTGTCATGAAGAAGCGAGGCTTCAACACTAGCCTGATCAATCCCCCAAGAAGCCAGGGTGTGGGCGACAAAAATCGAGTGGCTGATATATGGTTCACCGGTCTGTCTAACCTGACCGTGATGTTTTTGGGCGGCGAAGTTAAAGACCTGAATGAGTCTATCCTCATCAAGTTTGTGGATTTTTTCCCTGGAGACCGATCTGAGTTCGTCTAGATTAATGCTCATGTTTGTTTATTGTCTATATTTTATCCTGAATCCAGGCTTATCGTGATAAGATTTATGCGTGTATAGGAGAATTTTGACGATAGATGAAGTAGCACTTATCCCCGATGAGCTTAAGGAGGTTATGAGAGATTATACTAGTGCGGGCTTTGAAATATATCTTGTGGGTGGAGGAGTAAGAAATATTCTGGTAGGCAAAGTGCCCGAGAACAGTGACTTAACAACGAATGCTACCCCGGAGCAGAGCATGAAGATTCTAAAAAGGCGTGACCCTTTTTATAACAATGATTTCGGAACAGTATCTTTTAACGTAAAAGTGGGAGAGGGAGACGAGCTTTATGAAATTACTACTTACAGATCGGAAAAAGAATACTCCGACTTCCGAAGACCCGATGAGGTAACCTGGGGAAAAACACTTGAAGAGGATGTAGTCAGAAGGGACCTTACCGTAAACGCCATCGTAATAGGTGAAAAGGGCGGTAAATATGAGCTGATCGATATGGTCGACGGTTTGAAAGACTTTGAGTCAGGAGTGATACGAGCCGTGGGCGATCCGGAAAAACGTTTCGGGGAAGATGCATTGAGGATGATGAGAGCAATCAGATTTGCGGCCAGACTTGGTTTCAAGATCGAAGAAAAAACCTTGGAGGCAATCAGTAGTCAGTCAGGGTTACTGTCAAAAATAAGTAGAGAAAGAGTTAGAGATGAACTCTTCAGAATATTGGTGACGGATTACCCCGCGGATGGAGTTCAACTGATGATCTCTACAGGATTGATGAAAGACATAATGCCAGAATTATTGGAAGGTAGGGGCATCGCCCAGGGTGGCCACCACCAATTGACCGTACTGGACCATGCCATCGAGGCGCTGAGGAATTGTCCTTCTTCTGATGTACTGGTGAGACTGGCTGCACTAATTCACGATATCGGAAAACCCCGCAGCAGAAGGTTTAAATGCAGAAGCTGCGAGAAGTTATACAAAGAAATCGATGTGGAGATTTATAAATGTGAGGTCTGCGGTTTTATCCAGGACACCAGAAAAATGATTACCTTCTACGGCCATGAAGTGATCGGAGCGAGGATGACCGAAGAAATAGTCAAGAGATTGAGACTAACCAGCAAACAGAGTGAAAAGATGGTAACGATGGTAAGGCAGCATATGTTCGCCTACCAACCCGAAATGACCGATGCAGCTATTAGACGATTGATTAGAAAGATAGGGAAGGAAAATATTTCCGATATGATTATGCTGAGAATCGCTGATAGAAAGGGTAGTGGCAGCCGGACAACCAGCTGGAGATTCATGGAGCTGCAAAAGAGAATCGGGGAACAACTTTATGAGCCGATGGAGGTGAAAGATATGGCAGTGAACGGTAAGGATGTCATGGAAGTTCTGGGGGTGCCACCAGGACCAGTTATCGGCAAGACGCTAAATGCTCTTTTTGAAGAGGTTATCGAAGATACAAGTAAGAATAATAGGGATTATTTAATTGGCAGAATACGAGATTTGGGGAGAATTTCCTAAAGGTAAACAGTGACTGTTTGACGAGTTCCTTGGTTCCTATTTCTTTCCAAAGGGGAGCTTCTCCCAAGCAACCAAGAGTGGTGCAGCCGTGAAGGTGGATGAGTAAGTGCCCGTGATGGTTCCGATGAGGAGAGCAAGAGAAAAGTATTTTGTCGATTGGCCACCTAAAAGGAACATCGCGAGAAGCATGAAGATGATGGTGAGCGAGTTATTAAGAGAACGGGCCATGGTCTCGGTGACGGCCCGATTGATTAGCTCAATATATGTAACTCCTTTGGTCTTCTTATTCAGCTCCCTAATCCTGTCATAAACAACAATCGTGTCGTGGACGGAGAATGACAAAATAGTGAGAACGGCGGTGACGAAAAGTAAATCTACCTCGATTCCAGCGAAGTGACCGAGGAGGGAAAAACTACCCAGCAATACGGCAGTGTCGTGAAACATGGCCAGAACGGCACAGACTCCATACTTTATTTGTTTAAAGGCAAAACTAATATAGGCGAGCAAGAGAACTGAAGCCAAAAGAAGTGCATTGAGGGTTTTTTTGAGCGTTTCCTGTCCCAGGGCGGGACCGATGGTCTCAAAGTCCGTAAGGGTGATCTCAGAATTTTCTTCCTTTAGAGATTCTATTTGTTTTTGAGCCAATGGCTGGTCTATCGTTTTCATTTTTAAGGTAATCGATGTGTCAGATCGATTCTCTACGTTGGGAGAGTAGTCTTTAAAGGCGGCCAGTATCGTCTCAGAATCAGACTGTACCTGGGTAAGTGTGAGGCGGGTACCTCCGGTAAATTCGATGCTCAATTTCAATCCGTAGCGTGCGAGAGAAAATAATCCGGGAATAATGACCAGAGCGGATATTAAAAAGTAGATCGGGGTTAATTTCATCCAGTTCATAGTTTTTTGGGTGTTTGATTTTTGCCGTGATAGAAGACGCGTAGTAAATTACGAGTGACGTAGATTCCGGTAAAAAGGGAAATGAGAATTCCCAAAATAAGGGTAAGTGCAAAACCACGAACTGCCCCTGAGGAATTGAGGAATGACCATTCGAGAGGATTAAAAAGAATCAAGCCGGTAATGATCGTGGCCGTGTTGGCATCCTTAATTGAATCCCAAGCCCTACCAAAAGCCAGCTCAAGAGCGACCTGCCAACCCCTACCGGCACGGATCTCTTCTTTATAGCGTTCGAAAATAAGAATATTGCTGTCAACTGCCATACCCACAGAGAGAAGAAATCCGGCAATGCCGGGAAGACTGAGGACCACGGGGATAATCTTGTAGAGGGCAAGAGTGAACAATCCGTAAAGAACAAGACTGACCGAGGCAATAATGCCCATTTTGCCATAGTTGCCGATCATGAACACAATTACCATCAGAAGACCAATGCCACCAGCGATAATTGATTTTCTGATCGAGTCTGCTCCCAGGGTAGCGGGTATATTTTTTTGACTTATGACCGAGACGGGTACCGGAAGGGCACCGGCATTGAGCTGGACCGTGAGTGACTTAGCCTCTTCAACCGTAAAGCTGCCGGTAATCTGTGCTTGCCCACCGGTGATCTCCTGTCTAACTATGGGCATGGTAACAGCCTCTCCATCAAGGAGAATGGCAATAGGTTTTTCGATATTTTCTTTAGTTAGCTTCTGGAACTTTTCCCTGCCCGACTCTTTAAACGTCAAGGAAACACCGGGGAGCCTTAGCCTCCTCAGTGGCTGTTTCTCCGGAAAGATATTGAGGTAGGGCAAATTCCAACTTGGCAGTTTCACCGATCAGGCTAAGGGCCTGCAAAGTATCAGCCACATCTACAGGTATTTCAACGATCACTCGGTAGTCTTGTCCGTTCACTGCTGTTTTGACGGTTGACTCTGATACTCCGTAAAGATCGACACGGCGTTCAATTTTATTTTTAAGCGAGTCTAGAGCGCTCTGACGGTCAACTTCTTCAATTGACTCCATATGAGCCGTTAGAACAACTTGGAGGCCACCTCTGATATCTAAGCCCTGCTTGAGAGGGAGTTCTTGACTCAGATCGAGACCACCAATTTTAATTGGAAAAAATGGCCTGCTAATTGATCCAATTTGTCGAGGAAGGACGATATACAGAGAGGCAATAACGAGAAGCGCAACGATGACAAGAGCCTGAAGTGGTTTGGAAAGCTTCATAAGAGTGGATTATATCTTTTTTTGGGTTGATTTTTGAGTCTTTGGAAGCTCTAGACTTAACTGGTGGCTATCGGGAAAATTTATCGTCAGACTATTCCCCAGTTCCTGTTGAACTTCAACCGAGTCACCTGGTTTGAGGGAAAGAGATTTGACCAGGCTGGAAGGTAGGGTTATACCTAAAGAATTGCCAACCTTAAGAATTCTTTGGACTGACATATTCAATCATTTGAAGCTCTTCTCCAACAAGCATAATTCTGGGTTGGAGAAGTACCTTGATAATGAACGGATCCATATGAGACTTCCGATAGTGGAATTCGTCTTCCGTCATACAGGAATAATTAATCTCCGTATTAAGCATTTTCTCAAGCGACTTAACCAGTAGTGAGATCTGAGGCATGATGGTCTTTAAAGGCGTATTTGATAAATCCTAGACGAGAGCGGTTCTTAATTATTTGCTTGCCGACACCAGTCGACTTGGCAAGAAGATTTGATAGCTCGGAGTAAAGCGGGTAGGCTGTTCTAGTTAGATAGTACAAACGGTTGCCACGCTTTTCGCTTTGAAGCAGACCGACTGACTGAAGATGAAGCAGCTCTCGTCTAACCGCGTTGATTTCTTCCTTGGTAAGTCTGGTCAGTTCCCTGACGTAGAACATCTCTTTCGGCTGAGCAAGAAAAATCTTCAGGAGTTTGACCCTGACTTTTGAAATGATTAGGTCTGAGAGTTTGGCCATTTTTTGGGCAGGCCAGTTATTTATTGATAGGTTACCTTTGAGGCACTGGGCAAAAGCTCAATCCAAATCTGACCGGGAAGGAAGACAACCTCTTTACCTGATTTATCGGTAAAGATGGTTTTTCCGGTTTGCTTAGCTTTTTTCCAATTGATCTCCATTCCTTTACCACCTTGGAAAAGCAAGCCTTTCCCGGTACCGACTACTTCGTAGTACATGTGTTTGTGTTCATCAAGTGGTCCCTCCTCTTTGACGTATTGTATGACAACAGCCGAGGCTTTGAGCTGAGTGGTTGTATCGAGATCAGTTTGAGGTTGGCCACCCTGATTTCTCAGGTAAGCTTTAGAGGCAGGATCATATTTCCATTCAACCGTGAAGTCATTGTAATTTGCCCAGAAGTCGAACTTAACATTTGTAGCGGGTGATCCGGTGACATTAGATTCGGCATCAAACTTCCAGGTAGTAAAGCCGCTTAACCAGGTGCTTCCAGCGGGCATAAGGGCAGCGTAGCCACGTTTTTCAGCTTCTTTCCAGGCTGCGGGAAGTGAACCTACCATGGTGTGTTCTGTAGCCAGCTGCTTGTCTGCACCAAGACGATTGTAATCGCGAAGCATGACCGGATAGCCTATATCAGAAATTGTGTCAAAGTCATTGCCTTGGGGCTTCCTCCAACCGAGTTTGGCGAGTTCTTCAATTGCCCATGCTTTCTTGTTGGAAGTACATTGTTTACTGGCTTCATCGCGACTGCAGTTACCTCCACCAACATGCATGAATATGGGTGTGTTATATTCGGCTGCCAAGTTCACGAAGTACATGCGGGCACTTCGGACCGGTGCAACACGAGCTACATCCTGCTGAGCACCACAATAGAAGACACCCATAAATCTGGTGATGCCTCCTTCGGCAACTGCTTCATAGACTATATCGGCGAGGGAAAGCCCAGATTGAGGACGAGCGTCGGTGTGATTTTCAATCATGGTGAGGATGGGTCTACGGCGTTCCCAGAGAGCTTTTTCGGATTTTGAATAGAGGGCTCCGTTAAGAGGACAGACTTCCGTTTTCGGCTCGTTAGCGTATTGAAGGAAACTACCCGACTTCCCGGGTTCTTCCTGGGTGACTGTTGATCCTGGTGAAATAAGAGGTGAGGGTGCGGGAGTAATCGCATAGGTAACACCGGCAGAGGCAATATAGGCGGCGATTAATCCGGCGATAATTTTTGGGGAAAAATTAAAATCAGGCATGCGTAAATTTATTTTAAGGCTTGTTTGATAACTTCTTGCTCTTCTTTTGAAAGGACGATATTGTTTACAGGTTTACCGTCTTCAATTTTTTTGGCATAAAGGCGGGTATTTTCCCGACTATGTAATGAGCTTATCACAAACCCCTCTCCTTTTTCATCCAGCAGACTCAGTGCAAAGCTCTGATCACCGCCAGTGTCAGTAAAAGGATTAAAGCGCAGAAAGCCATACCTTTGGAAGTGCTTCTTGCCCTCCTGGGCTTCGAGGGCGACCTTTTCGGTAAGCTTCTTGATGTCGTCGGCATTTTGATCCGTAGCGGAAATAAGGTGGTTGAGCGAGGAGACCAGATCTTTCTTAGAAACATCGGCAGTTAGTCGGCGGTAATGAGAAAGAGCTCTGATTAGAAGGATGGTAACAACCAATAACCAGACACCCAGAGCGGATGCAATGTAATATATGGGTAACATAACTTTTTAATTATACAATTGCTATATGCAAAAGAGCAGGAAAACAAAAAAAGAGAAGGTTCGCAGTACTCAAAGACAGCAACAAAGTGCTTTTAAGGTCAAGGAGGAGTGGCTTAAGACAGATTCAAAAAAGTCCCGACCATCCAACGAAGTTAGTGTTTCAGGCACAAAGTTTTTCAGACAGGACTTGACAAAGACATTTGTGCTTACTATGCTTGTGCTAGCCTTGGAATTAGCCTTGTGGCTTTATTTATCCGGGCGCTAAATAAAAAAAGGAAAGGGGGTGAAACAATTAAATGCAAATTTATTGTGTTAAATGCAGAGCCAAGAGAGATGTTACCAACTTCGAGAAAGTAACCATGAAAAATGGCAAACCAGCCGTTAAAGCTGTTTGTCCAGTCTGTGGTACCAAAATGTTCAAGATCGGTGCTGCTTAAAAAATTGGTCCAATAAGCCCGAGCTTGTTAATACAGCTTGGGTTTTTTGGCGGCTGAATTAGCGTTTCTTGAAATTCTTGTAGGCTTCATCAAGGATTTCCTTGATGATATCTTTAGAACCTAAGCCAACTCCTAGCCCAAAGGCGATTGCCAGGGTGGCGACGAATCCCGTAAAAATAACTTCAATAAAACTTTGAGCTATGCCCATTTGACTGAGAGCTGCCAGGGCAGAAATTATCATGACAGTGTAGCTGACGAACTTACCCATGAATCTAGAGAGAGAGACATCAACCCCTCCAAGTGAACCCTTGACTACTTTTTCCAAAATACCAGCCAGAACTACTCCAATGAGAAGAATAAAGACGGCGGCGAAGAGATTGGGTAGATATCCAAAAACCGTATTTAGAAAGGCAGATACCGTAGTCAGTCCAAGTATATTCATGGAGGCCATAAAGAAAAGAATCAAAACAACCCATCTGACAATTTCTCCAATTACCTCCTCAATTTTCTGGCTGGTTTCGGCATTCTTTAGAAAGTCTTTGATAGCAGGGTTGGTAATAAGATTACCAACCTTGGTTACATTTATTAGCTTAATGGTGAACGTCTTGAGCCAGTTGGCGAGTAGAAGTCCAATGAAAAATACCAACAATGCGCCAAGGAGGGTGGGTACGAAGCCGACGATCCCAAGCATAATTTCATTTAATGCGGTAGCGAAAGAAGTCTCAATTGTAACTAGTGCGTTTGTTCTCATGACTTGATGATAAATAAATTAAGTGCTTAAGTCAAACTCATAGACTTTCAATGTAGGTGCATCAGGTCGGGATTATCTGAGTTTTTGCCGTTCTTACAAAGGTTCATGGGAAGAAGCATATACACTATGGTTAGGCGATCTTTGATACTATAGGTTGATTTATCGGGATATTGTGCTAAGATAGAGTACCCCTAACATCTGGTAGGAAGCGCCCCGAGCAATCGGGGAGGAAAGTCCGGACAGCTAAAAGGCAGGGTGGCTGTGGAAACACAGTCTTCCGGTAAGTAATTACCGGGACGCGATAGGGCCACAGAGACGATAAATGTGAAACGCCTCCGCAAGGAGGATCTCGGGAAAGTAATTTTTCGAGAGTGGTAACCCGCCCCGCTGCAATCTTCGAACTGGGATTAAGGTGCCTCTTCCGTCCCTAAAGTTAAGAGCGTAGATAGATGCTTCCTCTCGACAAAATCCGGCTTACTATGAGTTAGGGGTCCCCGAAAGGGGCTTCCTTTCAGTTGAGTAATTTTTTGGCTTATTTTTATATTCTTAAGCATCCTTGAAAGGGTCTAGTGAACAACCTTTGTTACACCGACAAGTTGATTTTATCTTTTGAGACGGATACACTGAATGTAATATGAGTGTTAGAAGTATTTCTGTAAGATTTTTATTCTTATCTCGAATAGTAACCTCCCTTGCCTTTCTTTTTCTGCTTCTGCTGTTTAAAGGGTCCAGCCCCGCTTATGCCGATTTCCTTTACGTCGTTACCGGTTCTATAAATGACAATGGAGGTATCCACAATCCAACAGACTTTACCGTCCATGTAAAAAGTGGAGATGCAGATGTGGCCGGTAGTCCCGCTCCAGGAGCAAGAGGTCCCGGCACTTTATATACACTACCTACCGGAACTTATAAAGTATCTATTGATTCTATTTCCTCGTATGCCACAAATTTTGGAGGTGATTGTGATTCAGGAGGGAACGTGACCTTATCCCCGAGCGCAGGAAAGACTTGCATCATCACCAATAACGATAGAGCTCCGAGACTAAATGTGGTAACTTCAGTCATAAATGATGGCGGTGGCAATGCAGTTGCCTCAGATTTTGTCATCCATGTCAGATCCGAAAATGTTGATGTGGCCGGTAGTCCCGCTCCAGGAGCTGGATCGCCCGGAGTTTTGTATGAAGTCTCTCCAGGATCATATACAGTAAGCTCGGAGACCAAACCCTCATATACCCAGAGTTTCAGCGGCGATTGTGATGCCAGTGGCAACATGACAATTTCTTTGGCTGATCAAAAGACGTGTAACGTGGTCAATACGTTTAACGGGGGTGTCCCGGGTTTTCCCGAAACCGGAAATGTTTTAAATGACTTTAGATTGTGCTTGGACTCAGGCAGCCTTCCGTGGATAATTACGGGACTGTCTCTTGTTTTTGCCATCTACATACTCGTTAAGAAACAGGGTCAAGTCGGAGAGAAACACGAGGATAATGATCTTTAGTTTAGAGAGAAGAGATTAATCCAGTTCGGGGATGTTGGTGTTTTTATTTAGCTTGATATGTGAAATGATGACCCTGGCTGAGAGAATCAGAGGAAGTGAAATGACAGCGACCAGTGGGCCACCAATACGATAACCAATCATCAATCCAAGGATGGTAATTAGAGGATTCAACCCGATACTTTTTTGCATGACCTTGGGAACTATGAAGTTGTTTTCAAGCTGTTGGACGATAATGGAGACGATAATTGCGGCTAAACCATGTGTGGTTGAAATCGAGAATCCAACAATGGCGGCGGGTATCGTGGCAATAGTAGGGCCAATGTTCGGAACCAGCTCGAGCAGGCCGGCAATGACACCCAGAGCAATGGTGTAAGGAAGGCCAATTATCATGTAACCTATGTAGCTGAGAACACCAACAATTAGCATTAAAGCCAATTCTCCCCTAACCCAGTATCCAATTTGTTGCTCCAATTTTTTTACAATTTCGTGATACTTGATTGCTTTTTCTTTACCGAACCAAAACTCGAGGTAGTGGTTGAGGTTATGCATCTCTTTGATGATGTAGAAGGAGATGACCATCACGGTGAAGAATGAAAGTACTCCGGAAAAAGTACCAATGGCGATTCGGTATACCTGGCCGGGGACAAGATTCAGACCATTTATTTGCTCGAGATTAATTGGATATGGATAGATCCTTTCAATGAGTGAGGGCAACTTTACTATAAAATTTTCAGTCTGTTCGATAAGCGGGAAAATAATTGAGACGGCCGAGAGAACGAGTATCGTCAAAATCGAGGTGAGAATTAGGATCGATGAGAGGGAGCGGTTAATTTGTCTCTTTTCCAGGGAATCTACAAGTGGGCATAAAGCCAAGGCTATGATGATGGAGATGAAGAGAAGGATAAAGATATCAAGGATGTTCCCCAAAAATTTAACTGCCAAAAAAGCAAATAGTGCCCAAAAAATCGTACCAAATCCTATTTCAACAGTGAGCTTGTTTTTGTTATTCATTTTTGTTTTTTTAAATCACGAGCTAATTCCTGAGCGAGCACTTCTCTATCCTTACTTTCATCATACCAAATAATCGAAGCTTGCTTCTTAAACCAGACATTTTGTCTTCGTGCATAACCGACTTCCGACTGAGTCCATAAACTGACCAGTTTTGTCTGTGTAATATCTCCATTTAAGTAAGAGGTTATTTCCTTAACTCCGAGACTGGTGAAAAGGGGTGACTTGGTTTTTGAGTAGGCTTTTCTTATGGCTTTGACCTCCTGGACAGCACCCTGCTTGATTCTTTCCCGAACTCTTTTCTCAATTAACTTCTTCTGGGTGGCTTTTGAGAGATTAAGACCAATCCAGTTAAATTGCGCGAGGGGAGGAGTGGGAGTGCTAGGCTTTTTTGACGAGAGGCATTTTTCTATGTGTCGAATTAGTCGGCGAGGGTTATTCCTATCGGAGTTGTTTAGCTGATCAAAGAGTTGGGCATTAATTTTTTTTAGTTCTCGCTGAAGACCATCCAGACTGAAGTGGGAAAGTTTATCCCGCAGTTCCTGATCAGGTGGGATGTAAATATCACTTAGATCAGATGTAAGTGCCTTAATGTACAAGCCGCTTCCTCCAACAAGAATGAGTGGGGTTCCGTTAGCTAAATTGTCTTTAATGATGGGTTTTACTTTCTTGACAAAGGAGGCAATGTTTACTTCTTCACCAGTATCAAGCAGATCCGATCCATAAATATTGGTCCCCTTCGGCAATCTCTTCGGAATATCTTTTCCGGTCAAAATACTAAGCTCTTTGTAGGCTTGTCTGGCATCCACAGAGATGATGGAGCAACGAGGAAGGAGAGAGGCGACTTTTAGAGCCAATGAGGTTTTACCTGAAGCTGTCGGCCCAACGATGACTAATACTTTTGGTTTCATTTAAGGGACAATCGGTCTGACGGAAAGATTGTCTTTATTGATTATTTTATCCAGTATTTCCCAACGCATTTTTTTTATCGCCGGTGAGACATCGTCGGGAAATAATTTGGATGATACCGTTCCTGGTCTGGGAGAGTAACGAGCGACAAAGCCAACTTTGAAACCGATTTGTTTGACCAAATTAACAGTTTCATGAAAGTCTTCATCAGTTTCAGTTGGAAAGCCAACGATAATGTCTGTACCAAAGACAGCTTCAGGTATCTTGGTTTTAATCTTAGAGACAAGTGCCAAATATGACTCTCGAGTATAACCTCGGTTCATTTTTTCAAGAATCCGATTGCTGCCCGACTGGACTGGAAGATGGATAAAACGGTCGATCTTGGGATTTTTGGCAATCTCATCTATGAGTTCGTCGTAAAAGTCCCAAGGATTGGATGTGAAGAAGCTGATCTTTTTAATTTGATCTATTTTCGAGATTTTCTGAAGCAGAATGACAAATGGTGGAGTAGATTTAGCTTTTTTGTATTGAGACTGGTTTGAAGGAAGGCTTGAAAGGTCAAGGTGTGACTCCATGTATAACTTCCTCAAAGCAATCCCTTCTTTCTCCAGGCCGTATGAATTAACGTTCTGGCCAAGAAGAGTAATTTCGGTGAAACCAATTTTAGCCAAGTTCTCCACCTCTAAGACAATGTCTGCTTCGGGACGGGACACTTCTCTCCCCCGAGAATACGGAACAATGCAGTAGGTACAAAAAGAGTTACAACCTGAAGACACTGGGACCCAAGCGTGAATCTTATCTTTTCTAATTGCCTGTTGATTAAAACCGACCTCGTTTATGGGCAGCACCTCATCTACCTCGGGAAGAAGTTCTCTTATTTGAGCCTCAGACCTGAAAAGCATGCAACCAGTGAGGATTATCTTGGGTTTACTGGAGGTTGCGAAAAATTTATTGATGTTGTTGATGAATCCCCTAACCCTATCTTCCGCCGAGCGCCTGACAGAACAGGTGTTGATGACAATTTCATCAGCTTTCTTCCAATCGTCTGTTTCAGAGAAACCACGAGCAAAGTAGTCACCCAAAATTCTTTCGGAGTCGGATTTGTTGGCCTGACAGCCAAAGGTCTTGATGTGAACTAGGGGCATTTACCAGACTTTTTTCTTGAGAGGTTTACCAACGTGGAAGTTGATTACCTTATGTCCTTTGACAACCTGTCTCTTGGTTTCGTTTCCAAAGGGAACAACTTGTTTGTCGTCAACCTTACCGATGTAGAAGGTACCGAATCCGGAAACCACAACTTTATCACCCTTCACGAGAGAAGCGATCATCTCATCAAAAAAGGTGTCTACGGTTTCTTTAACGGCCTTTTTAGTAAGGTGGACTTTTTTGGAAACAATGTTAATAAGCGAATGTTTGGTCATAATTTTTTTTGTTCACCTCCTTGAACATGGACAGGCTCAAATTTAAATTAATGTCTGATGTTACCATCAATTTGTTGATTTTATCAAGTGGCAGAGATTTAACTGGCAATCTCGGCCGCTCTGGTTTCGCGTAGAACATTGACCTTAACCGTTCCCGGGAAGGTCATTGTGTTTCTTATTTCATCGCGAATGGCAGCAGCAAGAATAGGAAGTTGCTCATCACTGGCCTTGCTAGGATTAACAATAACACGTATTTCCCTTCCGGCGGAGATGGCGTATGCGTCTTCTACCTCCGGGTGTTTCTTAGCGATGGTCTCAAGCTGAGTTATCCTCTTGGCATACTCTTCAGTATTTTCATGTCTGGCACCAGGGCGAGAGCCGGAGATGGCATCGGAAATGTAGACCAAGATTGACTCAACGTGACTGAATTCCTCGTCCTCATGATGTTGGGCGACACAGTCAATGACATTCTGAGGTAAATTGAATTTTTTCAGGTAATTAACACCGAGCTCAACATGGTTACCTTCACCCTCGATGACTTTTCCGATATCGTGCAGCAAGCAACCAAGACGAACAGTATCAACGTTGGCTCCAACCTCGTTAGCCAGTTTTATACCAATTCTTGTTTCCTCGAGAGTGTGACTAATCATATTTTGTCCATACGAAGTGCGGAATTTGAATCTTCCCAGGATGCCGATAAGATCACGGGGCATGTTGTAGACACCGACTGCGTGGCAGAGTTTCTGTCCTTCTTGGAACATGATCTGTTCTACATCTCTGCGGGCTCTATCGAAGTATTCTTCAATACGGGCAGGGTGAATACGGCCGTCTTTAATTAATCGAATCAGGGTCACACGGGCAATCTCTCTCCTGACTGGGTCAAAGCTGGATAGTTTTACTTCATCCGGGGATTCATCCATAGAAACGTCGCAACCGGAAATTTTTTCAAAGATCCTAATGTTGCGGCCGTCTTTGCCGATGATACGTCCTTTGGTCTCTTCATCAGGGATCGGGACTGTAGAAATGGTATATTCTGCAACGTAGTCTGTGGCGCCACTTCTCATAGCGTCGACTAATATTTCTCTAGCGATATCGTCGGCCTCAAGCTTGGCCTTTTCCTCGGTTTCTTTGATGACCTTGGCAATATCTCCAGCAGATCTTTTTTCGACCTGGGAGAGTAGTTCTTTTTTAGCCTGATCCGCAGTCATGGAGGCTATTTTCTCCAGCTTGAGGGCAATGGAGTCTTCTTGGGAGGTCAGATGTTTTTTCTGTTCTTCTACTTGGTTGAGGCTATTATCCAATGAGGATTTTTGTTTTTTGACCTGATCTTCAAGAGAGATTAATCCCTGCTGTTTTTGAGCTAGGTTTTTAGCGCGAAGCTCGATTTCTTCAAGCTGAATTCTGGCGTCTTTGACGGCTTGATCTTTGATCTTGAAAGCTTCATCCTTGGCGGCAAGGATGATTTCTCTGGCTTGGGATTGTGCCTGTGATTGGGCTTGGGCGGTGACTTGGGCGACTATGGCCTTGGTGTCTACCTGTGGGGCAGCAGGAGCGGGGACAGGTGCCGGTGATGCCTGGTGAGAGGCTTTTAGTTCTACGGGGGTAATAACTTTCTTAGGCGTGGCCTGAGGCCCTGCCTTAAAGAGGTTTGATTTAAAGATTGATAAGAGTGACATGTGGTCTAGCAAAAATTACTAAGCCCACTTTCAAGAGTCCCTGGAACGCAAAACTTACCCTGCTAGGGGTACCGCTGTTATATTATTGTTTAATAGAATGACAGTCATGTGTGCGTAAAAGAGGTTGTTCCTGATTATGGTATCTGTATTTTAGTCTTCTTGGGTTGCAGAGTCAAATCTATTTAGGATGGCAGCACCGTTGAAACCTCTCTGAAAGAGCTTGTTTGTCTGGATCCTGGGGTCATATCGGTTGATTTTTTTCAGATAGTGGCTGATGGCCTCCTTCTGTTGAGGCAGGTCAGCCTCGGTCAGGATAGCCTCCTGAGCGGTCTCCCGGTCCACACCAAGCCTGATTAGCTTGAGAAGGATAATCCGGGGGCCCCAGCCTTTTCTGAGCTCTTTCCTGACATAGCCTGCGGCCAAGTAACGATCGTCAAGAAACTTGTTTGATGCGAGTTCGGAAATTATAGCTTCTATGACTTCTTCGGCGGCAACGAAACCCATTTTTTGAGCACGTTCTTGAAGTTTCTGCCTTAATTTTCCGGAAAAATATGGCCGCATGCCCAGAATGCGAGCAGCGTAGCTCACCAAAGACTGTCTAACCTCAGACGGCTGGCTTGTCCGGGGCATGAACTTTTTCCATTACCTGAGCACGAATTTTGTCCATGAGCTCGGGTCTTTCAGCTAAATATGCTTTGGCCGACTCACGACCTTGAGCAATGGTCTGACCTTCATACTTAAGGAAAGCGCCGGCTTTGTCTATAACTCCATAGGTTATGGCAGTGTCTAAGAGGTCACCCAGACGGCTGATTCCACCGACATTGAGGATATCAACCTCGGTTGATTTAAATGGTGGGGCGACTTTGTTTTTGACAATTTTTGCTCGATGTCGTGATCCAATAATCTCTTCCCCCTCCTGAATATTACCAATCTTGCGCATGTCGATGCGGACAGAGGCGTAGAACTTAAGAGCTTTGCCACCGGTGGTAACTTCAGGATTGCCGAACATAACACCGATTTTTTCGCGAAGCTGGTTAGTGAAGATTACAATACATTTTGATTTGGAAATAGCACCGGTAATTTTTCGAAGGGCCTGACTCATCAACCGAGCCTGGAGACCCATGGACGAATCTCCCATTTCGCCTTCTATCTCAGCCTGTTCACCGTTGTCCGGCTGGGAAAGCAATAAATTATCCAGATCCACTCCGATTGATTGAGCTCTAGCAGGATCCATGGCGTGTTCTGCATCAATAAATGCTGCTACACCGCCATTTTTTTGAGCTTCAGCAATCACATGAAGAGCCACTGTTGTTTTTCCAGAGGCTTCGGGACCATAGATCTCAACAATACGCCCTTTGGGGAAACCGCCCACTCCTAGGGCGAGATCAAGACTGAGAGCTCCACTACTGATGACTGGGATTTTTTCTGATACTTTATCCACTCCCATGCGCATGATTGCACCTTCTCCGAACTGTTTTTGAATTTGCTGCATGGCAATTTTTACGGCTGTTAGTCGGGCGCTGTTGTCAGTAATCTGGGTAACCTTAACCTCTTCTTTTTTAGCTTTTTTAGCCATTCTTTTACTTTTAATTTTTAAGCTCTCAAAGCCATTATGGAGGTTTCGGGTTATTTTTGTCAATACCCAGTGTTCTACGCATTCGTGCCTGTGGTAAAATAGGCTTACTTCGGGGTATAGTATAGCGGCTAGTATCTGCGCCTGGGGGGCGCAGGGTCCCAGTTCAATTCTGGGTACCCCGACCAAAACAAAAGAACTTCCTTTGGGAAGTTTTTTTACGCTGGGTTACATTTTCCGGCCTTCAGGATTGTGATCACTCAAACAAGTCGACTAGCGCTGCCCAGTATTTTCCTTCACACGGAATTGAACCATTCGGCGGATCAGGCTTAGAGAAAGTGCTCTGTCCTTGGGAAATTGAATTGCTCCCTTGGACGTTATGTATTGAGTGAGTTCGTTTTTGAAAGCTTCTATTGCCGATGGGGTGGGATAGAAACCAATGTGACCTTTGAAAGCTGCAAAATGAACTAAATTGCCGTTAAGTACGAAGGTGGGCATTTGGTACTTAATAGTTTCTTTAGCCTGCGGAGCTTCCTCCGCAATGACCTCTCTGATAGCATGCAGGGATTCCCTGACATCCGCCTGACTAGATTCGATATATTCGTCAATCGTTTTGATAGGCGAATTGGATAGGTCCATGGATTATTTGGTTTTTTCCGGGAGGAAGCTGGTGAACAGTGCCCCGAGACCGGTGAAGAATGCAATAAGAGCGATAAGCCATCCCAGGACAGGAATCGATGCAATTAGTCCCAGAGTAAAAGTGCCCGCTAGAGCTGATAGGAATGGGGTGGGTGTTTTTTTATTGACCAGTTTAAGAAAGTTCCACCCAATTACTATGGAGGTATAGACCGAGGCAACGATCAAAGCTACAAAATAGACAAAAAGAGTCACGAACGCCAAAGGTATGCCGAGGAGTGTCATTATTAGGAGAATGAAGACGAGAGGAAAAGTAACAAACACAGCTAAGCCAATGAAACCGCTAAGAACCGGTTTTTCCTGAATTCGATTGATCACTTTTTCGGTACGGGATTTGTCAAAATATATTAGTACCGAAGCAATAATAAAGAAAGCCAGGGCACCAAAAATAACTTTAGATAAAAGTGACATTGGTGATAAAGATTCAGATTTCTCCGGAGCAGACTTATCTTCATAGATCAAGTCATGCCTTCTGACCTGACCGACAACCGATTGTGAACTGATGGAGGCAGCCCGATCTTTTTCGGTGTAGTAGTCTAGATCACCCCTGATCCTGGCGGTGTCAGAAATGTTGAGATTGGCAGCGTTCACCGTGGCATTTCTAAACAAGGACCCTGAAACAGTAACTGTTTCACCAGCTCCGGCTAGATCACGTCCTGCAGTTCCAGAGAGGTCAACGGACTGCACTCCGAAGAATATATCGCCTTTGACGGCTGCTAATTTTTTAAGGGTTAACGTTTGAGCGAGAGCATTTAGGTTACGGTTTACCGTTCCAGATACTTCTACCGTTTGACCAGCTACCCGTACGTTACCGTCCACGAGACCGTTGATTTTTATGTCCTGGACGACACACAGGACATCTCCTTTAATGGAGCCATTAATGGTTATCGACTGGCCGGCACAAAAAAGATCTCCAGTAATATCTGAATCG
>Ga0075848_124_pt1 | contig 10309 bp, 10 predicted proteins | sample RifGroF1_FD_67920 | JGI IMG/M metagenome (GOLD analysis project Ga0075848, IMG submission 67920) | Microgenomates (Collierbacteria) bacterium GW2011_GWF1_44_12
AAAAAAAGCCAGGGCTTATGGACTTTAAGTCCTGCCTGGCAAATATATCACTTAGGGGAATTCAACTACGTTTCTTGCTTTTTCGAGAGCTAATTGTGCTCTTTCAATTCCTGCTTCATAGAGTGAAGGAGTGCCTTCGGGGAACAGAAATGGTTGCATATCTGGATGAAGCCAAAGCAGGTGATGGGTTGATAACCACTTGCCCGACCTTCTGGTCGAGCAAGGTTCGGTACCCCAGACCGTATAACCAACTTTCTCCAAAGCCCGCCGTGAAGCGACATTTTCGACACGGACACTCGAGTTAATCTTCCAGCGGTTCAGGTAATCAGCAGCGAACAGAGTCCTGCCAAGATGGCAGTTTGAGGCAATACCTTTGCCCCACCAATTCGAGTCCCAAATGATGATCCCTGACGCACTGGAGTTGTCTCTGGCGCTCAGGCGATGAAGTGAGGTGATACCGATAGGAATATCTTCTCCGTTGTTGGTTAAGGGGACAATACACCAGGCCACGTCATCTTCCGATTTGCGTCGTTTCTCGTACCACTCAGTTTCATTCTCAAGGGTTTGAGCAAACAATCCTTTAGTAAATAGGTGAATCTTCATCGATGAGAAGTGTTCGACAAGGGTGGGTAAATCTTCTTTGCGAAGTGCCCGAAGTTTTACCGGATATGTGCCGTTGATAATATGCATGGTTAATCCGAACATATTTCCTCCTGTTAGTTTTCCGTCTGAAGCTGGACCATATGAGAGTACAGGCCATGGTTGTCAACCAACTGACCGTGAGTGCCTTCTTCAATTTTCCGACCCTGATCCATAACTGCAATCTTGTCGGCGATGTCCCAGATAGTAGAAAGACGGTGGGCAATGATGATGGCTGTCTTTCCGGTGAGGATAGCGCGCATATTGGTTTGGATCTCTTTCTCGGTTATGGCGTCAACCGCACTGGTAGCTTCATCCAGAATTAAAAGCGGACGATCAGCGAGGATGGCCCGGGCGAGTGCGACGCGTTGCTTCTGGCCGCCGGACAAACGAACCCCTCGTTCACCAACTTGGGTATCGTAACCATCCTTGAGCGTAATAACAAAGTCGTGAATACCAGCGAGTTTAGCTGCAGAGACCACTTCTTCCCTGGAAACTTCCGGCCGAGGAAAGGCGATATTATTGGCAATCGTATCGTCAAAAATGTAGACGTCGTCTCCTTGAGGAACATATGAAAATAGTTCCAATAACTGACGGCCATCCCATTCTTTGATGTCGATACCCCCTACCAAGATGCTGCCTTTTTGGCAGTCCACAAGCCGGGTGACTATCTTTCTTATTGTAGTTTTCCCGGCTCCTGAAGGGCCAACCAAGGCGACGATCTTGCCTGGTTCGACTTCGAGACTGAAGTCGTGCAAGGCTCCGTCATCCTCGGTGTATTCACCTTCGTAGGCAAAACAAACATCTCTGATACTAATGCCAATCGGACCTTCCGGAACTGTTTGAATAGTTCCGGATTCAACCGGTTCATTTTCATACAACAGATTGGCAAGCCTTGACGACCCTTCACTGCTTTCAGCAGCACGGTCCAGTAGTCTGGCAAAGCGCCAAAAGCTGGAAAAAAGTCTTTCCACCAACACACTGACAAATATCAGATTGGCTACGTCAATGCCACCCTGGGTCAGCTGGATTATCCACATGATGAGAATCAGACGGCGAGCAATGGTAAGGGTGCGGATGCGCCATCGGTTGTATTTGAATATACCAAGACGATGCTCCTTGAGAGCTTGATCAATGATTCCGTCGTGAATTCTGGCTTGGTTTTCCAGAAGACGCTCCTGTTGACCAAACATAAGATTAGTTTCTACAGACTGAACCGACTCTATGGATTTATTCCACTCCTCTTCGTAATAGTCCTGACGACGGGCACGGAACGGTTGCTTCTCACGATTACCTTTGATGGTGAGTACGGAGAAGATGCCGAAAGTCACTATGGCGATCAGGGCAACGTAGGGACTGATGATAAAAAGTGGTATCAGGCTGATGATTGCTTGAATCAGAGTGGGAATAAATTCCCAACTGAGGACATCAATAATTTCCAGCGTTTTCCAGACACCATCACCCACCTTTCCGACAAGTGTGCCGGAGTTGTGTTTATGATGCCAGGTGATATCCATTCTGAGGAATTTCTTAACCGCCGAAAGCTTGAGGAAGCGGTAAATGGGGTGATTGTGCCTGGTAATAACATGCCAATCGAAGGCATTATCAAGTCGCATGTTAATTTCATCAAAAAAGAGCAGGCAGACGACCACCACTGCCCAGACGGCAGGCAAAACTCCCTCCCCAAAGAGCCTGACTACGAGGCTAATTACATAGCTATTTGCCAGTTGGACAGACTCATAAAGAGCAGCTAGAAAGATGAACCACATGAAGGTTCGATGAAACGGAGTAAGAAGAACCCAGATTTTCTTAATCATGAATTTTCCTCCTTTAATAATTTAAGGTGCTGTTTTTAGGCAATAAAAACGCCGCGTGTGCCGCGGCGCTTGAGTAGATTAAATATAATAATTTATATATACGCAAAAACCGAGGCACAAACAGGAAGCAAATCCTGAGAAACGAATATGTATTTAATGGTGTTTTCCATAATTTTGTCTTTTCAGACGTCCTTAAGATAACATAGTTATATAGGCCTGTCAATAGCTGATTTTATGGGAGAAAGAAATCAAATCAAGGAATCGATGTTGTTTTGTTCTTCTTGAATCATGTTTTTAAGAACTTCATCGGGCAATTTATTATTGTTTTCTTCCGAAGCCAGCTGATTTTCCAGATGGACGATATTTATGCAGTGAATTTCAATTAATCTTTTTAGGCGATCATCTTTTTCTATTTTTGGAGAAAGAGAGATAGCTTCGATTTTTTTTCTTGCCTGCTCTTGTAGTCCGTCTATATATACCTCGGTGTTTTCGTTAAGCGGAAAGGATTCATCCTGAGCCGGATCCAACTCCCGAATATTTTTCATGACACTCATGCACTGATGTATGAGGTGTTGGGGAGCAAAGAGTGCTCCACCACAGCCGTCTATTTGACGGGAAATCAATCTTAAGTTTGAAGTGTGGATATCCAACTGAGCCTTTTCGTGAGAGTTTTCCATAGACGAAGTATATACTGTCCGACGATCGTAGCTCTCGGAGAATTATTCCTGGTCTCCTTGGGATCCCTGGGGGAATAATTTTTGCAGTTCCGCGGGACTGAGATTTTGCATTTGAGAAGGATCTACGAAATTGACACTTGCGGGCGGAGCGAATTCAGAGTCAGACACGTTTCTTTGGGTGCAATCAAGCTTGTATTTTGTATCATCGTCGTAGGTGGTGGCTCTTTCTTGGGTATCATTCTCCTGAACATCAGTTTCGACATCTCCGGGAGCGGGAGTTATTTCTTCCTGAGAAAGTTTCATTTTGAATCCAGTGGTCTGACCCTCTTCCCATGAGTAAATATAAGCGGCATCGTTAATCATCGTACCTTTTTTGCCTTCCGATAAATCGGTGCCGACAATTTTCATTTTCTCTCCTGCCAGAGTCATTTCTACTACGGAGTTGTCGGTAAGATTGGTGATCCGGCAAAAAGCGGAGCCTCCTCTTTCAAGGATCTGAGATATTTTTTGGGCTTGTTGAGCTTGAGTATCGGTTTCGTTGCCTGGAACAATTGGTGAGGTGTTACAACCGGCAACTAGTATGGCGGCGGGAAGCAAGAGAGCTACTTTATTCATATTAATCATCATTATACTATGTAACAAATACTACATGGATGTTCTTATTTTGGTATGGTAGATATATGAGATGGTACGTATTAATGCTAGTAGCGGTGGTTTTTTTTGGAATGGGACTTAGTATCTCGAGGATCGAGGAGGTTTATGTTCCGGTAAATGAATTCTTAGACGTGTCGAAAAAGAGAATCCAAGTCCCCATCATTAAAGAGAAACTTTTGCCGGACCTGTTGATCTACCCACCTAAGGAGCTATTTATCAGCCGTCCTGCCGTTGGTAAAAAAACGATCAGATTCAACACCACGGTTGCTAATATCGGCAGGGGACCTTTTGAAGTGATCGGGCATACGGATAAGACTACGAATACAACTTATGCAAGTCAATACATTAAGAATTCAGACGGGACAGGTAGTTATAAGGAGATTGGACAATTTATTTTCCATGATATCCATAAACACTGGCATGTCGAAGACTACGTACAGTATCAGATTTGGACTTTGGTCGGTGATAACTCCAGAGGAGAAATGTTAACAAGATCGGACAAAATGAGCTTTTGTTTGTGGGATGTGCGGGCTAACGACTTAACAAGGGAAAATGCGCCCCAAACACGCGAATACACGTCGGTGTGTTCAAGCAGATTCCAAGGGATTTCTGTCGGCTGGGAAGATACTTACCTTGCCAGGGTCGAAGGCCAGGAGATTGATATCAGCAGTGTGACTGATGGTATTTACTTACTTGAATATGAGGTTAACCCAGATAGAAACGTCGAGGAAAGCGACTATGACAATAACAGCGGTGGGGTAAAAATTGAAATTGCAGGTAACAGGATAAAGATTGTAGAGTAATATTTGTTAGAATTAATACCATGGACTATTCCGCTAGATTAGCAGGAAGCTCAGTATTTCCTTTTTCCATCATCGGAAAATCTATCTTGGGATTTTTATTCTTGATGGTGATCATTCACCTGATAGTGAATTTCATGCGACATGACCTACCGCCCAAGAGCAGGAAAAAATTAACTACAAAGATCGGCGGAGGAATATTATCTATTGCACTGGCAATTGCCATAGGATTTGGACTGTATTGGCTCGTTCCCCCACCCCACGTAATACGAACCACACCTAACAGAGGGTCTGCCAAAGCGACTCAAGATGGAAGGATAGAGGTCGTTTTTGATCGTCCTGTAAGCAGGACCGAAATGAAAAAAACAATTACCCCGGAAACACCGGGTGTGTGGGTGTTCGAGCAGCCGACATATAATACCCACCTCACTAGGAAAGTGGTTTTTTATCCTCAGGAAACTTTGTCACCCGATACCGAGTATACGATCACATTATCTGGGATATCCAATACGCTGAAATTATCGACTCCGTATAACTATGAATATTCTTTTAGAACTCATAAAGACCCTATCGTTGAAAAAGTAATCCCCGGTAACGGTGAGAGATTACAGGAAACAGGGATCAAAATATTCTTAAGCGAATCGGCAGAAGGCAGTCATATTGAATTGGAATTCTTCCCGACAATTTCTTTTGAGACAAAACTTGATAGTGAAAGGAGGGTGATCACGGTGATTCCCAGAGAAAAATTAGAACCTTCGGCCCACTATCGCATGAAGGTTTTTCTCACTGATATGAGGAAAGATCTGTCTACCAAAGAAATGATTGAGGAGGGACAGTTAGCCGAAGTATTTGATGGGAGTTTCCAAACACAAGGACTTCCGGGAATCGCGAGTGTGATACCGGTTGGTGGCCAAGTGGCGATCGACGACACAGTGGCTGTTCGATTTACCAAACCAATGAATAAGCAGTCGGTAGAACAAAATTTTTTGATCGAACCTGAGGTTGAGGGAAAAATTGACTGGGCAGATGACTATCTGTTGGTATTTAATCCTGAAAAATATGAATACAACACCAAATACACCGTTGCGATCAGTGGGAAGGCGTTAACCGCAACAGGGGAGGCTTTGGGTAATGAAGTTCTTGGTCATTTCACTACACTGGGAGAAGTAGGTGTTGAAAAAATCATGCCGGCAAACGGAGACCTAGGTGTCGGAATTAATACTCCAATAAAAGTGACGCTTAATCAAGAAGTGAGTCGACCATCGGCTGAGGCGAACTTTAGCGTGACACCATCCCTCAAGGGAAAATTCAGCTGGCTGGGGAGAACAATGGTATTTACTCCCGAACAACCATTGAATAAAAATACCACTTACTTAGTGAAGCTGGATCCGGGTGTAAAAAGCCTCAAGGGACTTGATTCAGAGAAAGGATTTGTGGCAGGATTTTCAACTACCCAGACAACTTTTAAGCTACCAGTACCCGCTTATCTGCAACAACATTCACTATCATGTGAGGTAGCCTCACTAAGGATGGCTTTGGTATATCGGGGAATAAACGCCTCTGAGGAAGAATTGTTAAATCGAGTGGGTTATGATCCTACTCCTCATAGCGGTGGGGTATGGGGTAATCCATACACAGCGTTCGTTGGTAATGTAGATGGCAAGCAGATGACAACTGGGTATGGCGTGTACTGGGGGCCGATTGCGAGGGTAGCAAGGAGTTATACACAAGCGAGTGAATTTAGCGGTTGGACTACAAAGCAATTATTAACGGAGGTAGCCAAAGGAAATCCGGTTATAGTTTGGGGGTACAGCGGAGGAGGACGAGCGATGTACTGGAATACACCAAGCGGAGAAAAAATTTATGCCGTCACTGGTGAGCATACATACGTTGTCGTGGGGTTTGTGGGGACACCCGAGAACCCGTCGAGGATAATCGTGAATGATTCATTGGTCGGACAAGTCTATATGACCAAACAGACTTTTGAGAAAAAGTGGAATGCCTTTGGTAAGAGCGGAGTCGTGGTTTATTAAAACACCGAACTAATTTAAGGGGACCAACCTAAAGATCTTGTCGTCACCAGAACGAATTCTTCCTCGCCCGTCGGTATTGCTGGTAGAGAAATAGATGAATCCATCCGGGCCGGAAACTACTTCTCTGATCCTGCCATAATTAATATCAGGAAGTTTCTCCCAACTGACGACATTTTTGCCAAAGGAATCGAGGGTAACTCTGAACAAGCCCTCTCCAACAAGACCACCGAAGAATAAGTCATTCGTAAATTGAGGGAAAACGCTCCCCCGATAGAAGGTAGCTGAGGCTGGCGCTACAGCCGGTGTCCAAACAACGAGAGGGGAGACATGTCCCTGGGCAGAACGCTGGTGGGAAACAATCGGCCATCCGTAACTCATCCCTTTTTGGATCAGATTCAATTCATCTCCGCCACCCTGACCATCAAAACCTGAAGGTCCGTGTTCGGTGCTATATAAATTACCCGTTTGGGGGTGCCAGTCGATGCCTTGAGGATTTCTATGGCCATAACTATAAACTGGTGAGGCTGTAGTGGGATTATCCTGAGGAATTCCACCCTCGCCGGTAATCCTGAGAATTTTCCCCGCAAGTGATGACTTATCCTGAGCGAGTTCTTTTTTAGTGGCATCCCCAGAGGTAATATACAACATGCCATCCGGTCCAAATTTGATACGTGAGCCAGCATGCAAAGTGGCCGCAGGAATTTTATCGATGATGACCTTGTCTCTGACAGCAGTTTTTCCGGCATCAACGATACGTTCAACTTTTATATAAGTATTCCCTCCCGATTCATAAGCGAGTGAGACATATATGTGCTTGTTGAGAGAATAATTAGGGTGTAGCGCTAAGCCCATTGAGCCCTCTTCCGCCTTACTGACGGTTTCAGGAAAATTTATTAGAGGGGAGGATACAAGTTCTCCGTTCTCGATAATCCTGATGTTTCCCGGGCGCTCTGTAACCAACATCCTGCTTGGAGAGGTGAAGACAATGCTCCAGGGAACCGAAAGACCCGAGACAACTTCTTCAATTCGATAGTTGACCGGGGAAACAGGAGCTGATGGGGAAGCGGCGGGCGACCCTAAGGGCAGTGGAATAACGACTCGAGTGAGCGTGGGAGAGAGAGAACCACGGAAGTAGCCAAGTACAAAAATGGCAATCAGAAGAAAGGCGATGATGACAAGTTTTATTATCCTGATAGACCGTCGTCTCATGATAACCATTATACATAGCGCTGTATTTTTTCTTACCTATTATTTGAAACTGAAGTTCTCAAAACGAATCCTGGACTGGCGAACGCCCAATTCAAGTAACTGATCTCTCAGGCTCAACATCATTGGAACTGGTCCGCAGATGAAGAAGGTGAATTTCTTGATATCCCCCACCCTCTCCTTGATTTGAACTGCAGTTAAGCGAGGTGAGGTGTCGGTAAAGAGTGGTTCGTAAATATATCCGGGAAGGGTCTTACTATATGAGATGAGTTCTTGATGACAAAAGGCTTCTTCCTTTGTTTTGAAGGATGAATAATGAATGATCTTTTTACCGGTGGGATGATTCTTTTCATTTTCTAGCAAGCTAAGAAAGGGGGCAATGCCGATACCGCCGGAAATAAAGACGACGTCTTGCTTTTCCGAAAAATCATCAGCAAATAGTCCGTGCGGACCATCAACCCTGACCCTTGATCCAATTTTGAGATTTTCTTTGATTGATTTGGTCTGGTCACCAAGAGAGCGAACCGTAAACCTGAGAGTGGGATTTTCCGGACTTGAGGCGAACGACAGTGGTAGGGGTTCTTGTCTTATCGTTGGGATGATAAAAGTGACAAAGGCGAATTGACCAGGGAAAAACTCGACAGATCCTTTCTCAGGATAGAGGTAAACATCATAGATATCTCCCTTGGGGGCAATCTTGGTCACTTTGTAGAAATATGTTTTGGCTAATAAGTAATAAAGCAATCTTCGGTAAGCGAGAGATGCCAGCGCCAGGAAGAGCAGAGAGTAAATCCAGATCTTAAGCGGTAAGAAATAACTAATATCACTACCAATGAAAAATATATGCAATGAGGCAACGATCAAGAAGAGACCAAGAAAACGATGGGTGAGTAGCCATATGTGGTATGGAAGTTTGATCAGAAAAGTAAAAATAAGGGTGAGAGTGAGGATGAGCAGGGCGGTTAAGCCAAGATTGTAGGCAATAACATCGGAATAAAAAATGAATTTCATGGCCAAGTCTTTTTGCGGTAGAGCGTTAAAGAACATGAGCAGTGGGTGAAACAGGAGCAAGGTGAAGGCAATTGCCCCATGATTGTGGTGGTGTTTGAACATGACATCAAATCCGCCATAGATCCAGGCAAGTGTGCGGGATCGAGTAGAAATGAAGAAGTTCAGGCAGACTAGGGTCACCCCAAGTAGAGCAAAAAGTTGGGCGGCGGATAGAAGAGGATAGTCGGTAATAAATCCTGTGGGCTTGGAGAGAAAAAACAATATCGCCGTTATCGAGACAAGCGATATGTCGAGAAACAGTCCCCTATTCTTCATTTGTATCGGTTAATATGCCTATCTGGAAATTGATCAAGAAACTCCTGGCCTTGTCTGAGTGAGGAGTTTTTGATCCCATTGGCCTGGTGTTGTAGAGGGAAGTCGCATCCTTGCCACAACCCTGGATGATGGCGTCCTTTCCGGGGTGTTTGGCCGAAGATATGAATGAGGTGACATCATAGACTTTGTTCTCTATTGCAAACCAGCAGTCATCTTTCTGGTCATGTTTGGCTATTTCATCCAAGGTAATGAGCTGGTCCTTCACTTGAGGTGTAATTTCAGTAGTGGGAGTGACGGAAATACCAGCAACCTCAGGGGTTGGTTGATTTTCAGTAGTTTTCGGCTTGCGGAGAGTGTTGAGTCCAAATATGACCACTACACACAGAGAAATGACAATTAATATTTTAGAAATGCGGACGGGGTTAGTAGTCCGTGGACCGGTTTCCCTCGGAGAGTCGGTGATGTTTTCTTCCATTTATTTTGTAATTAATGCTTCACTTATATTCTATATCAATAATTTACCTGAAACCTTTTGATAGGATTAGTTATGGAGGAAACTATAGAGATAAGAGGCCATAAATGGACGAGATTAATGTTAATATCCTATCGCGAAACATGAAGTATGTTCGGGCATTGTTAATTCTAGTTTGGATAATAAGCACGGCAGTGCTCGTCGCCTCTTTGCCAACATCGATTAGATTTGCATGCAGGGATAATTGTTTACTGGCCGTGCAGGTGGATAGAATCGTGGGAGGACGTCCCGAAAGAGTTGGTCCGGAACTTAGATTTCTGGAGGTTAATGAGGGAAAGAGTTTATTCACCGAGTCAGAAATATCTCATTTAATAGATGTAAACCTGATATCCGCTCAGTCGAGTTTGAAATTCGGTGTGGTACTTGCGGGGATAGTGGCTGTATTCGCCATGATGAGCTGGGAAGCTTTTTTTATCGGATTTCACAAACTATTTTTTCCCCAAGGAAATTGGGCCTTCCCTCCAGACAGTAATTTACTTATGATCTATCCCGAGTATTTTTGGCAAAGAATGTCTGGATTAGTAACGGGCACAGTACTCGTTATTTACGGAGCGCTGATGATCGCAGTCAGACACCATACGAAGAGGAGTCGATTCAAAACAACATGACATTTGCCGAAAAAGTA
>Ga0075848_127_pt1 | contig 9045 bp, 8 predicted proteins | sample RifGroF1_FD_67920 | JGI IMG/M metagenome (GOLD analysis project Ga0075848, IMG submission 67920) | Microgenomates (Collierbacteria) bacterium GW2011_GWF1_44_12
GCTCCTTTACCACCAACGTAAGGAATATCTTCTTTTCTAATTTTGGATAAAGGAAGTACCAGGGCAGGTGTGGACATTTTATAAATGATTTTTAAGATAGTCTACCCAGGGTGTGGCACTGGGGTCAACTTGGTTTGCTATACCTAAATAATAGCTAAGAAGCGTACAAAAGACCAGGGATTCAAGAACTTGTTCTGTTGGTCCTGAGGATTCCGGCCTAATTATGGATAGTTTGTATTTTTGTTTGAGAAGAATATCCTTAATAAGCTCAACCCTGCGTTGAATGACTTGCGGATACAGGGATGAATTAAAAATTAGAAAAGAGACGCTATCCTTCAGTTTTTCTGGATATACGAGTCCATCAAGAAAGTGGTGATTCATGTCGGGGATAGAAAGACTAACAGAAAAGGTCTTTGATGTCTCATTAAAGAAATTTTTGACTGTATCGGCGACCCCATAAAGATGGTTCGCCCCCAAAATGATTAATCCCTGACCTTTATATTTTTCAGCCAACGCTTTGGCAGGATTTTCCTTTGTCTTTATATCCTTACCGATCGGGTCAAGAGTTCTGCTAATAAGTGAAGATATTTGTTTGGGGTTAATGGGTGTAAGGTCCGGTTTAAAACGTTCAATTAATCCGAGAGAGGCTCCGAGGGATAAGAATAAACCCATTCGAGGAATTTTAGATGTGTTAAGGGCCGGGTCGAGTTTAATTAGAGGCCAGTGATTTTCTTTAGCCATTTTTTCAAGTTGACCTCCAGAAGCAATGCAGACTATTTTTGCTCCCCTATTTTTTGCATCTAGAGCGCAGGAAAGAGTTTCCTGGGTGTTTCCCGAATAGCTGGAAAGAATTACCAGAGTACTTTTTTTGACATATGGAGGAAGTCTGTAATTGGCAGCAACCTCGAAGGGGATATTAAGGAGAAACGGTGAAAGAGAATGAATCACTTTTCCGGCCATATTCGATCCTCCCATTCCAGCCAAAACTATTGACTTGAGTTTCTCCGGTTCGAATCCGAGATTCAAAAAATGAGCCTCATGCCAACCAGACTCAAACTGAAGTGAGATTTTGGCGATGGATGAATATAGATCTTTTTTATCGAGCGACTCGAAGACGCGCGAGTTATCAAGGGCAGACTTGAGCATCAATTTTAAGTATAGCAACCTTAACCTCTTTTGGGTAATTTAGCCGACCATGTGTTGGAGTGTTGCGAGAGCGGTACCTTTTGAATGCGGGTAGTGAACCTGGTCAAGATCCTTATACAATTGGGTGCTGATTTTAGCTGAGGCTGCTTCTAAGCCTGATTGTTTTAAATAGAGGAGAGTTTGATAGGCGTAAAGTAAACTAATTTTCCCGGATACTTCAGGACTCGAGAAAAAAGTGGCACAGCTGGTCCTAGCGGTGAGAGAGCTTACTTTTGCCGCGACCAGAGCCAATTCCGGTGTATCCATTAGTTCGGGATGTGCATTAGCTATATAAAAGAATTGAGAAACAATATCCGAATAGTTTTCTCCATAGCTATCTTTGAGAATCTCCGAGACCGAATTATTTAGACTGCCAAGTGCATGATAAAAGGGCTTTTTCCAGGATGTATCTTCTCGATGACACGAACAGGAGCCATGCCAGCGTACAAGATCTCCATGTGGACAGCTCCAGGCAGTTCTTTCAATTATCTTTCCATGTGGGAGACGACGTTTATCTAACTTGAGCTGGTTGATCGGGATAGGATAAAGTCCTACATGAGGAAGAGAGGTATCCAAGAGATAGTCCAAGAATTTGTCGGCGTGCTTCCAGTGATGACCAAAGGTTTCTGCATCCGTCCAAGCAAGAAGGATCTGATTTTCTTTTAAACCTCTATTCCTCGGGAAAAATATATCATTAGCGAAGTGATCAGCATTAATTTTGGGGTCAAAGGCTAGCCGGCTTGATATAGCCTGATCAAACGGAAGAGCTATTATATTTCTCCCTCCAGGAAGATCAATTATTGTTGGTGTGCTGTCGGACGGGGATCCATCGGCTTGATAGACTTGCTGAGGAGCGCAAATGAAACCCTCATATCCGGCTTCGGCAAGCCGCACAAGAGTAGGTGTATCAATGGCAGTCTCGGGAGGCCAAAAGAAACGGGGGTGAGTGCCGGTGATCTCTTGGAATCGGTTCACTCCAGCACGAATAACAATATCCTTATCCGGGTTGCTAAGGTCGGGTAATATTGGATGAATAAATGGCTCTCCGATGCCATTTTCTTTGGCGGCTTTATAGAAAAGAGCGGCAAGAGGCGGGTCAATTTTTTCGAGCTGTAAAAGGAGTGATTGGAAGACATCGAACGAGGCTTTTTCCATAACACCAACCTCCGCAAGCGGGCGATAACATTCTTTGGTGATTATCCTTGTCCAGTCTTTCCCCTCCGGATCCGTTGAAATTCCTTCGATTAAGGGATGTGCTGCGAACCGTGGTGGTTGGTAATAGTGCAGTCCTACTACTACTTCTTTACCCATAACTGAATCATATTCACCCATTCCATATCTTGCAAGAGAGATTTATTACAGGATTTTTTATGAATTATTCTATCCCAGTGCCTCCACATTTACTCCTTCATTCCAGTTGATTTCCGCTCGTCTTTTAAGGATATCTTTGACCCTTGATTTAACCAGGTTATACATACTTTCAGTTCGGCTTTCAAACCGGGCAGTGAGATATGGACCGTTCTGTGAAGCCCTGATGATCACCATCGTATCGGGAGTGTCGATCCTAACGCCGTCCAGTTCGTTAATTGTCGCACCAGGCCATGAATTGATGAGATCTTGCTTGATTGGTCCTTGTACAAGATTGAATTTAAGATTGTCATCAACTCCAAGCTTTATTTCAGGACTGCCGATATATCCTTGAAATTCAGTAGCTGCCTGAGCAAGAGAGATGTTTTTCCTTTCCAGAAAAGAGAGAAGTCTGAGACAGGCATAAGCTGCATCATCGTGACCAAAATAGTTATCCAAAAAGAATATGTGACCTGATAGTTCACCTCCGAGAAGAGCCCCTGCCTCTTTCATTTTTTCTTTGATATATGAATGTCCGGTTTTCCACATGATCGGATTACCACCAAACTTCACGATCGTCTCATGAACCGTCTTTGAACACAATGAATTGTAGACAATGGTGCTGCCGGGAAGAGTTTCAAGAATATCTCTGACGAAAATACTAAGAATGATATCCATCCAATGACCCCTGCCGAGTTCGTCAACGGCAGCCATTCTGTCTCCGTCGGCGTCGAAAGCAAAGCCGATATCTGCCTTTTCCTTGATAACGCGTTCTGATAAACGCTTTAGTACATTGGAGTCGGTCGGGTCAGGAATGCCGAGAGGAAAGTTACTGTCAAGATTGCAGTTTTGTTTGATTACTTGGCATCCAGTTTTGGAGAAGATCGTTGGGTAAAATTGACCCGATGTACTATTACATGCATCAACCACAATTTTCCAGCGTTTCTTGAGATTAAATAATTTGAGCAAGTTCTTCTGATATTCAGGGAAGACATTGTAGTTTGAGTTTTTTCCCTTACCGCTAACAAAACTTCCTTTTTCTAAGATTCGTCTCAAATTTTGAATGCCTTCACCAGAGAGAGATTCCGAGTAACCGATACCCAGCTTTAAGCCATTGAATTCTTTAGAATTATGAGAAGCAGTGATCATGGCATAACCCCTGGTGAAAAAAAGATAGGACGAAAAATAGACTATTTGACTGAGAGAGTTCCCAATATAATAAGTGTCGATGCCGGACTCATTCAAGCCTTTAATAAAGGCTTTGGAAAACCTTTCACTCTCCAGCCTATTATCATGACCAACCGGACAAACCTTTATCCGACGTCCTGCCAGAAGAGTGCCATATGCTCTACCTAGGGAATAAACAATCTCTTCGTTAAGATCCTGGCCAACAATCCCGCGGATATCATAGCCCCTAAAAATTAACGGATTGACGGTCATAATTTCAGTATATCAGCGCGAGAAGCCTATGAGTAAATCTCCATATTCTTGTTGGTAAAGATGATAGTTTTTGATAGAGTAAATTATTCAAAATATCAATATGACAGAATCAAAACTTTCCCCTTCTGAGTCTCTGACCAGTGAGGCGATCTCATGGTCCCAAAGATGGGGTGAACAACCTCCAGCTGAGGTTTCCAGAGAGATGCGAAGAATTGAGGATAAAGCATCCAGAATTCTTGATGGATCGAATGAGAAACTGACGTTTGCCGAAGTTTTCTATCTTAACAATAAAGATGCAGAAATCTTTTAATTTTTGACTGTGGTCCCTAGAAAAGATTTTCCCATTAAAGTGCGGTAAAGGTTGTCTGGCTTCCTACCGTCAAGAATTATACTTTCAATACCGTTTTTTGCCTCTGTCAAAAGTGTTTCAATCTTGGCTTTCATTCCACCGGTAACATCTGTCTCTGAGGGCTTCTTGATTGCTCGGGTTTCGATTAAACGTTTAAACACTTGATGGTTAAGCAGAGGTACCACGCTGTTTTGTGCGTCCAAAACTCCGGGGAAATCTCCAACTGAGATTATTTTATTAACCTTATACTTAGATTGTGGAAGTGTCTGGGATAAAGTTTCCATAATCTGATCACAGGAGTAGATGCAGCTCCCTCTTACTGTGTCGATGAGAGTATCGCCGTAAACGAAGGGAATGATCCCGTTGATTAACAAGGCTTCAATATTCTTGATGTAAAAGTTTGCAATCTTGGCATTTGAAGTTAGGAAAATATTGTTTGGTGTTACAGATATCGTCCCTATCCCCTCTTCCAAGAATATTTTGACGCATAACCGATTAATAGTGGCGGCGTCGTTTTGTACTTGACAGAAACCCAGTTTGCCCTCATCTCCCGAATAACCATTGGCAGTGCCGTATTTCGTGGCGGATACATGTGGAAATGATCCTCCGCCGTTACCGATTATCAACCTTAGTTTCGAGTTCCCCTTGATGGCTCTTTTTATTTCCTTTGCCAATCTCCTGATCGTCCAAGGTCTGGCAGTGTATGGTCTGCCTTTATCGGTTATTAAAGAACCACCTAGTTTTATCAGAGTAATTTCCATTTGAGAAATAATACCAAAATCTACCTCCCAATTAGTTTCTTTTAAGGGTTGAGCGGTGTGTACTTCTTGTAAGTTCCCATTAGCGCTATTGTCAGCCACGATTTCTCGATGTGCCATACCCCATATCTTAGTTGTAAATGTAAAATTGTTGCAATCAATGCACGTGATAAACTAGCGCATGGACACGGTCATTGTGGGAAGGCTTGTATTATCTTTTATCGTAGGTGTGATTATCGGTTTTGATAGAGAAAGAAGTGGAAAGGCGGCCGGAATTAGAACTCAGATGTTGGTGTGTGTTGGCTCAGCGTTATTGGCGTCAATATCGGTTCACATTGGTGATGCTTTCAACAAGCCAACGGCGGATCCGGCCAGACTGATGGCTCAAATCGTAACCGGAATTGGTTTCCTTGGGGCAGGCGTGATCATTAAGAACGGAAATAAAGTGCAGGGAGTCACTACAGCTGCCACTATCTGGATCACGGCTGCGCTGGGCATTGCAATAGGTTCAGGATTTTATTTATCCGCTGTTGTGACCACTATTCTGGTTCTACTACTCAATCCGATCGCTAAATTGCAGTATCAGTATGGACTAAAAGGAGACTTTTACACAATTAAGGTACCATTTAAATACGAACAGTTGTTAGAAAAGATTTTCGACATGCGACTGGTCGACGTCAGGCAGCGTTCCGTTCTCTCCAATGAGGTCAAAGCATTAATACATTCATCCCATCAATCAAACAGGGAGATTATTGCGCTTTTGAAGAAGAAAAAAGTTCCTTACGAGATCACTTTGACTGAGGAGTAGAGTTTAAAAACGCTTTTCTATTGATAGTTTTGACGACTTCTACCCAGATTATGGCAAGGACGGCTACTGAGAGGGCAACCAACCACCAGGAAGCGGGGAGCGGATCGGTCTCCAGAATCTCATTGAGACCGGGATGGTACAACCCGAGAAATATAAGGATAAAACCGTAAAGGACTCCCCCAAGAAGAGGTTTATTGTTGGTGAGAAAGTCGAAAGAGAAAATTGTCCGGTGAAGATTTTTGTAGGAGAAGATGTAAATTAAATCCACACTTCCGACAGTGGCGAAGATAAGGGATTGGGCGAGCGTTAAGCTTTGCGTGCGATCCATGACTACTATAAAGAGGACTAGACACATCAGTCCGACGGTAAAACTGATGGCAAAGACGAGGAATAGCAGTGAAAAATCAAAAACACCTTCACGTTTTATATCCTGCGGCTTAAGATCCAAGAGACCTGCTTCTTTGGGCTCAAATCCTAAAAGAATGTCCGGTGGACCATCGCAGACAAGATGTATCCAAAGGATCTGGACTACTGTAAGTGGGAAGGGTATCGATAAAAGCATAGCGCCGAAGATGAGAACCATTTCAACGAAGGAATTGGAGAGAACGTAACCTACTACTTTCTTAATATTCGAAAAAATTTGACGCCCCTCTTCGCAGGCAGCCACGATGGTTTTGAAATTGTTATCCAAAAGAATCAAGTCCCCGGATTCTTTTGCCACGTCCGTAGCGGTGCCCACTACTACGCCGATATCGGCTTTTTTAAGTGCCGGCGCATCATTGACTCCGTCCCCCATCATGGCGACTGTTTCACCATTAGCCTGCAGCGCCTCAATAATCTTAAGTTTGTGATGAGGGGATACTCTGGCAAAGATAACAATGTCATCAATTATTTCTTTAAGTCTTTGGACAGATATTTTTTCAAGATCCTTACCTTCCATAGTGTTTTTCTTTCCAACTGTTAATCCAATTTTTTCAGCGACACTGATAGCAGTTGGGAGAAAGTCTCCGGTAACGATCTTGATTTTGATATGGGCATCCTGAGCTTTTTGGATCGACTCCTTTACCCCTATTCTTACCGGGTCGGTAACACCTACGAGAGCCAACCAAAGACCAACAACCCTTAATCCGCTTTCCGCCAGCTGGGTAAATTTTTTGGTTATTTCTGCTTTTTGACCAGATGTCATTGAGCAAAAACCAATAATCACCTCGGGCGCTCCGATGATGTAAGATTCTTTATGTCGATCAGCAAGAACGACCGCCATGGCGTATTTCTTTTCGCTTTCGAAGGCTTCTTCGTAAAGGATCCTGGCCCGATCAATGGTTTTTTGCGGATCCAGTTTTAATTCTTTAGTCAGATATTCCCAGATGGCAATTTCAAGGCTGGTCCGGCGAGTGTTCAAAAGAGTTAACCCGCTAAGAGTTTTTGTCTCGAGCTTCGTATCAATGATCGTCACCTTCATTATCCCCTCCGTCAGAGTGCCAGTCTTGTCGGTGCAAATGACAGAAGTTGAGCCAAGTGTTTCTATGGACAATAAGCGTTTGACCAGTCCGTTTTGACGGAGAATGCGTCGAATTCCAATGGTTAGAATTACGGTAACGGCTATAGGAAGTCCTTCGGGAATGGCAGCAACGGACAAGACAATCGAGAATCTGAGCATGTAGAAAAGATCAAAACCACGAAGTGCTCCGATGATAAAGATGAGCACACTAATGATGATGATGATGACAGACAGAGTTTTGGCAAATTGGGCAAGCTTTATCTGCAAAGGCGTGGGGCCTTCCTTGATGTCTTCAAGTGATTTTCCAATCTTACCGATCTCTGTATTTAGGCCAATCTTTTCGACAAGCATTGTCCCACGGCCTGAGATAACAGTGGTACCCATAAATAAAGCCTGACTGTCCTTTTGAGGTTTCTTGTTTACTGGTTCACCTTCGCCGGTGAGGATAGCTTCTGTAATATAGAGGTTTATCCCCTCGACGAGTCTGCCGTCTGCCGGAACGCGATCTCCGGAACCTAATAGGACGATATCACCCGGTAATAGTTGAGTGCTATCAATTCTCAGTTGTTGACCGTCTCGCACGACTACCGATTGCTGGATAACTATTTTTCTAAGAGATTCAAATGTCCTCTTAGCACCATATTCCTGGACAAAGCCCATGGCAATATTAATGATTATGACTAAAGCCATTAATAGAGCGTCCAATTTCTCCCCTATCAATAGTGATATGACGGCGGTGATGACTATGATGTAGATCAGAGGGCTTTGGAACTGTGAGATGAGTATCTTTAATGTTGGGGTGGAGGACTTTTCCGGTAGAGAATTTGTTCCATGTTGACTTCTCAGGGAAGTAATATCCGATACATTAAGACCTTTCCACTTCATTCAATATTAATAATACTTAAGAAAGATGAATTTTGCTCGATCGTCTTAGAGCGCGGTTAGAAATCCAGTGAGGAGTGACTCCATATCAAGGCTGGTTTTACCTAATTTGATCTGCTTGTCAATAAGATACAAGCGATGATGAAGATCAAGGAGGTGTTCAAGACTGAATTTTCCGGCTTGAATAATTAAGAGTCTTTTTACAAATGGGGCGGTTTTGAGTTGGTTAGGATTTGTCTTGGCCGTAATTAACAATCTGATCTGACGCACGAGCATGGCATAGATAAATTCCACCTCCGCTTCCTGAGAAAGAAGTGAGTTAAATTGAGCCAGGAGTGGCGAATTGGGAGAAAGTGACTCGAGAAATTTGAATATTTGAGGACTAACCTTGAAAACTTCTATCTGTGAGCCTGTAAACGGCTTGAGACTAGTCGGAGGCACCTCTTTTTGCTCGTAAAGGACTACCGGTTGGTCAACTTTCTCTTGAAGGGATATTTTTAAGGCCTCTTTTTGCTTTGATTTTGGTCCAGAGAATAAATTGCTTATCACCAACAAGCTTTGGTTGCCGAACAAGTCCGAGGGATTAAGCTCTTGCTCCAAACGAGTGATATCAATTTCGGCGGCGTTATAGGAGATAATGTTTTTACCTTCCTTGCGATGATTTTCGATGAGAAGATTGAGGCGTGAATAAGACCCTTTGGTATTTTCACCGTGAATAATGATCATGAATATCTTATTCTATCCCCTTAATTCCAAAGAGGGTGGTGAATATCTG
>Ga0075848_120_pt1 | contig 8860 bp, 10 predicted proteins | sample RifGroF1_FD_67920 | JGI IMG/M metagenome (GOLD analysis project Ga0075848, IMG submission 67920) | Microgenomates (Collierbacteria) bacterium GW2011_GWF1_44_12
GCCCCTAGGGCGTCTTTTTTTTGTCCCTTTCAGTCCATAAAAAAACCCACCATATTTCAGGTGGGTCGGAAAAACTAAACTACCCAATGCATGGCGTACGCCGTAATTGCGGGCGTGACGAACATCACTATCGAAAGCACTTTAGAGAAGCAATCGACGCTTCCGAAATTAATGAAAAGGAACAGGCGTCCCGTAATAACCCACAGTAGGACTGTGAGTATGTAGAAGAGGGCTACCACGAGTGCAATTCCTGTCAAAGCTTCTGGCTGGCTCATGCCCATCTCAAACAACATATGGCCATAGATCCAGGTAGTGCCCATAATGGCACCGATCTCGAAAAAGACGAAGAAGATCAAGGAAAAACAACCAAAGCCTTCTTTCCGCTCACTGCGTCGATCGCGAGCTCCCTGCAGAATATCAGGTTCATTAACAACGGTTGAAGTTACTCTCCCCCTCCGTGACATTGGAGCACCGTCAACGCTACCCTCTCCACCATCACCCTCGAACTCCTCACCATCTTCAGCTTCTTCCGGGCTACTGGAGCGAGATTCCTCAGAATCATCCGAGCTATCGTCCGCACCACCTTCATTTCCCGATTCACCAATCACATAATTCGTGTCACCGGTAAAGGTATCCGTAGGGGTAGGAGTCACGGCCGAATCCGGTATCCGTAGGAGTAAAGGTCTCGCCGGAGGCAGCCCGGATATCTCCATCTGGCTCAACCATAAACTGAACGTTTCGGTCACCATCAAGAACGGTGGGGTTACCGAAGGCATCGTTAATCTGAGTCATCCACTCACCGTTAACCATCACCATCGGGTTACCGAAGATGTCGGTCCGGTCTGAGTTCAACCCATCATTGTCCCCATCCCCATCTGGGTCAGAGTCCATGGAGTCGGCAATTCCATCACCATCAAAGTCGCCGTCGAAATCGCCGTCGTAGTCACCACCATCGTAGTCGTCTGACATTTGACACTCTCCTCATGCCCAAGCCTTGGGCTAGTTTAAGTTTGAAAAGAACTACTTACAGTCTATAGGATACTATAAATAGCCTCAAAAGTCAAGTTCTAGGCTCCCCAGAGCTCCTCTACCCTATCCCAGTTCACCACGGACCACCAGGCTTTTGCATAGTCTGCTCGTCTATTCTGATACTTCAGATAATACGCATGCTCCCACACGTCTAAACCTAGCAATGGCTTTTTTCCTGTCAAAAGTGGAGAGTCCTGGTTCGGAGTGGATACAAGCTCGAGCTTGCCATTTTTGTCCTTTACCAGCCACGCCCACCCACTTCCAAATCTACCCAACGCTATCTGCTCAAACATGGAAAAAAAGGCGTCGACCGACTTGAATTCTTCTTCCAACGCGCTAGTCAGTTTATCTCCAATATGACTTGTATCAGGCTTAACCATCGCCCTCCAGAAAAAATCATGATTCAACACTCCCCCGGCATTATTCTTGACTACATCAACATCAGATGTGATCAACTCCTCCAGGGTCTTATCCTGAAGCTCTTTTCTCTCTTCAAGCGCCTTATTCAAATTATCAACATATGCCTGGTGATGCTTACCGTGATGTATCTCCATAGTCTTGACATCAATAATAGGCTCTAATGCATCGTATGCATATGGCAAATCCTCTAAGGTAAATGGGTATGTTTTGTACATAATGTTACTATACAATACCAGTCTTTATTATGGATATAGCCTCACTTAAAGTTACCTAGTCTTATCGATTCCGTAAAACTTAACCCTTTCTCCTCTGAACTTCAGGTTAACGGTACCAAGTGCTCCATTACGATGTTTGGCAATCGACAACCTTACATCCTCCATTACTTCATCATTATCTCTGTACAAGAACATGACCACATCCGCATCTTGTTCAATGCTTCCCGACTCACGAAGGTCCGCCAGCTGAGGCGTCTTGTCGGTCCTACTCTCCACCCCACGGTTTAACTGTGACAGAGCTAGCACCGGAATTCTCAACTCACGTGCCAGATTCTTTAACCCCTGTGAGATACTACCCACTTCTTGAACACGGCTCTCATAACTTTTATCTCCTACACAAAGCTGTAAGTAGTCGACCACCAATAATTTAAGACCAACTTGAGAGTGAAGTCTTCTCGCCTTCGTTCTCAACTCCAAAATGGTTTGCCCTGGAGTATCGTCAATATACAAAGGTGCATCGGCCAAGACACCCATAGCCTCTGACAACCTGGCAAAGTCATCATCTTTCAGGTTCCCCGTTTTCAATTTCCACGCATCAATATTGGCCTGACCCACTAGCATTCTGTCTACCATTTCCAAGTTGCTCATTTCCAAAGCGAAGTACCCGACAGGCAACTTCCTTTCCACTGCCACAAACTGAGCAATATTAGTCGCAAGAGTAGTTTTACCGATACCCGGGCGGGCAGCTAGGATTAGCAGGTTACTGTCCTGCATTCCGGCCAGCATTCCATCCAAATCCCCGAATCCAGTCGGTACTCCTCTTAACCCGTCAGGAGATCCATGCAATGAGTCCAGTCTGTCAAAACTTTCTGCCAAAGCGTCCTTTATAGGTACGAATGACCTGCGAACATGAGTCTGAGACAGTGCGTATATGGATTGCTCTGCCTTATCCAAAATTTCACCTAAAGGCCTACTTTCATCAAAGGCCAGCTCCCCCATCGTTGCTCCTGCTGTGATCAGCATTCTCTTTATGTATTTTTCTCGAACGATCTGAGCGTACTTGGAAGCATGCGATGCCACTGGAACCTCATTTGATAGCGCCGCCAAATATGCTCTCCCCCCTACCCTCTCCAATTGCTTTTCTTCCTTCAACCAATTTGCCACGGTCAGAGCATCGATCGGATCTCTATTCTCGTACAAGGTCATCATCGCCTCATAGATCTTTCCGTTCCCTTCGTGATAAAACATCTCAGGTCGCAGCAATACAGCAATATCAACAATGGCGTCCTTATCGATTAAGATCGCCCCTAGAATAGATTTTTCGGCATCCTCCTCGTGAGGAGGTATCCTTAAATTAGCCATTCATTACCAGTATTTGTGTATCGTCGGGCAAGCTGGATTCGTCAACTTTAATTTTATGAACAGGTTCTCCCATTAAAGGAAGTTTACTCTTGTCCAAAAACTGTTCCAAAGTCGCCAATCCATCGTAATCCCCCTTCATCCCCGAAGCTTTGAAATGCATCGGCACCACTATTGAGGGCTGGATCTCTTTAATTAGATCCGCAGCCTCCTGCGAGTCGATCGTATATACACCACCCACAGGGATAAGTAGTACGTCTATACTTCCTAATCTCTCAACCTGTGAATCGGTAAGCTTATGCCCCAGATCTCCAAGATGGCATACATTTATATCGTCAACTCTGATGGTCAATATTAGATTCTTTCCTCTTTCTGACCCTTCGGTCTTGTCGTGATATGTCTTGATCGCATTGAACTCAATTCCTCCAATTTCATACTCTCCTTCTTTGTCGATTACAAAAGTCTGATCCCTGCCCACCGGCCCAGTGATCATGGATCTTTCATTGTGATCTTCGTGATCGTGAGAAATGGTCAAAATATCGGCTACGTCCTTTGCGTATGGCAAACCTACTTTATCTGCTGCAAAAGGATCCATGATAATCACCATTCCTTCTCTATTTTTTATCTTGAACGATGAATGACCCAAGTATGTTATTTCCATGAGACAATGTTATCACAGTAACCACCCCGACCCTCCACTTGATATTATTTGTCTCGGGTGTTATCGTTCAAACGTAACCTATGCGAAAAGAGGTCATCTTTGCTCTAATACTAGGAAGCCTTCTTGGAGGAATTATTCTTTACGGCATTAAGCTGGCGAATAATGCTGCCTCTTCACCCAGTCAATTAGAAACTTCACCGACAACGAAAACTCAAGTTACTCCTGTCCCCAAAGCCGCAGAAGATCTAATTATTTCCACCCCCGAAAATCACGCTGTATTTTTTGAATCTACCATCCCTGTTAAAGGGAGTAGCCTCCCAGGGTCTACCATCGTCATCGTTACCGAAGACGATCAAAAGATCATCGACACTGATATTAATGGATCATTCGATACCACCATCGAGCTCATAGGAGGAGAAAATAATATCCTGGTCAACTCTTTCATGTCCGATACTCTTATCGCTTCCGCTTCAATTCAAGTTATCTATACCACTACAGTCATAGAATGATAAAGAAGACCATCCTTACACTATCACTATTGCTCACGTTTACTTCCCCCATACTTGCAGTCACATCAACACCCAGTGCCACTCCTACAGAGGCTCAGGATCAAGTGACCATTATTAGGAACATCGTCCAACAAAATCTGGCGACTGCCGAGGCCATGATCAGAAAATCTTCTCTTGTCGGTTATATTGGTAGAATCTCAGCCATATCCTCAACCAGCATCACACTCAAGTTCAACGGTGATACTTTCCAAGTACGCACCTCTGAAGACACTACATACAACAAGTCCGGTAAGGCGAACTTTAGCTCCCTTGCCATCCAGGACAAAGCCATTGTTATCGGCACCATGACCAATAAGGACATCATCGACGCCAAGAGGATTGTTATCATTAAGGACGTTCCTTCGGAATTACCTCAAGTCGTCTCCGGAAAGATTCTTTCGGCCGACACTAAGACACGAATTATCATCATTCGCACACTGAGTGGTGATCAAACTTTTATCCTCTCCAGAAGGGCCGTACTTAAAATAGACAAGTTTGTTTCCGGAAAACCTGTCGTTGCCATCTTCGAAATGCAAGGTGAAGATCAGGTGATCACAACAGCCAAAGTGTTCTAATATTAATTCATGCCCCGCCTGCTCAAGCCGCGACATCTTGCTTATTTGCTCTTGCTTCTTAACGCCGCCCTTTGGGGTGCTGCTCCTCCGATCATCAAGAATTCACTGCATTATGTTTCGCCCTCAGCCTTTCTTTTCTTCCGTTTTCTGATAGCCTCTCTACTGTTTACACCTATTTTCCTCAAGACCAAGAAGAAGCATATCCATAAAACCAATCCCTGGCTCTTGGTCAGCTTGGCTCTTCTTGGCACCCCCCTCACTCTTTATCCTCTCTTTCTCGGTTTGAATCTTACCTCTTCAATGGAAGGTTCCCTAATCGAGTCTTCCAGTCCTATGTTTACCATTCTCGGAGGCCTAATCTTTCTACATGAGGTCATAAAACCAAAGGAATGGGTAGGTCTGATCCTCGCCGTCGGTGGCACCCTCTTGTTAACCTCTGAACCGCTTTTGACAGGCAACCTCACCCCCTTCACCTCATTTACCGGCAATCTTTTGATCGTCCTGTCAAATATTATCTGGGCAGCCTTTTTACTGCTCTCCAAAAAAACCAAGACTAATCCCTCTCAACTGACCTTCTATTCCTTTCTGGTAAGCATCCCATTCTTCCTGCTTCTGACAATTTTTGAAAATCAATCCTTTGCTCTTGATCCAAGATCCATTCCCGGGATCCTCTACATGGCCGTTTTTGGTTCCATAGTCGCTTTTTGGGCATATCAGGAAGGCCAAAAGCGTATTGAGGCCTCAGAAGCAGCCATCTTTTCATATCTTAAACCTCTCTTCACTCTTCCCCTTGCCCTTTTCTGGCTAAGAGAAACTATTTCTCCGATTACCTGGACTAGCGCGCTCATCATAGCCTTGGGTGTATACATCTCCGAGAAGAGGTAGCTGTGGTAAAATAACACCTGCTATGAAATCAAACATACATCCAGACTACACCCAAGTCACAGTCACTTGTGCCTGCGGAAACACCTTTAATGTCGGTGGTACCATCAAGGATCTCCACGTTGACGTTTGTTCAAAGTGTCACCCATTCTTTACCGGTACCCAGAAGTTCCTGGACACCCTTGGTAGAGTAGACAAATTCATAGCCAAGCGCCAGGCAGCCTCGGGTTACATCAAAAAAGGCAGCAAGAAGGCTCAGGAAGATGTCACCGCCAAATCACTTAAAGAAATGCTTGAGATTAAGAAGGCCGCTGATACAGCTAAGTAGCTGCTAGCCGTTGAGGAAGCGGTTTCTCCATTTGTAGTAATCTAAAAGAATATGGACAATCCTTTTATTGTGGCCGAAATTGAGCGCTTAAACTCCCAGATCAAAGACAATGAGGCTCTATTGTCCGACCCCTCACTTGGCTCCCTTGCCCTGGAAGAGATCACTCGTCTCAAAACACAGATCGAACAACTTTCTTTTTCGGCTCCCGAACCGGAAGCTCAGGAAGGTGAGTCTTTTGACAATTCCCCTGCCATCCTTGAGATTCGCGGTGCTGCAGGAGGAGATGAGGCTAAAATATTCGGCGAAGATCTGCTCAGGATGTACACTCGCTTTGCCACAGATCACGGGTTCACTATTGAAACACTTGATGAGGGCATTGTCAGATTTAGCAGACCGGATCGTAGCCTATGGAATTATGGTGCTTTCGAAACTTTTCAGTATGAATCAGGTGTTCACCGAGTCCAACGAGTCCCCGAGACAGAGGCTGCAGGCAGAATACACACCTCAACTGTCACTGTCGCCGTCTTGCCCGAGGTCAAACCAAACCAAATTGATGTCAAAGAAGTCGACCTCGAATGGCAATTTACCCGCGCCGGAGGACCCGGTGGACAGAACGTAAACAAGGTCAACACCGCAGTCCGTCTTACCCACAAACCAACAGGTCTCGTAGTCTTCGTCCGTGAAGAACGATACCAGTCACGGAACAAGGAAATCGCTCTTAACCTCCTTCGCTCCAGGCTCTGGCAGGCGGATGAAGAAAAAAGGCTTTCTACTCTTTCCGATCAACGCTCTCAGGCAGTCGGTTCTGGTATGCGTGCCGAAAAGATAAAGACCTACAACTACCCTCAAAACAGGCTCACCGATCATCGTCTTGATAAATCCTGGTACTCCCTTAAAGAGATCATGGAAGGTAGGATCAGTGATGTGCTTGAGTACACCATCTCGGAATTTCACAAACTGACGTTACAGGCTTGATTTCTCACCCTTTCCGTGCTACATTATAGGACCTAATCTAATCCTTCTTATGCTATCTTCTTCGGAGGTGTACTTTGAAAAAAGTCGATGTTCAGCTGTCGATTCTTACCACTCTAGCCAGAAAACAGAAGATCGCTAATCTGGTTCTCCTCATTGTTCTGCTGTCCACCCTTTGGTTGATCCAAACCAAAATTGATGCTCAGGAGGGATTTTTTCTCCAGGGCTGGGGGGACTTAGTCTACTGGATTGCCGGAATCCTTTTTCTTCTTCTATGGATCGGTCTATCCAGCACTGACAAGCCCAGAAGCAACAAGTCTATTGTGGTGCTTCACCAAGGTGTGATTGATACTCATGGCAATGACTCAGACTGCATTCGATTACTGAGAGCCTACACTACCGTGACTAAGAAACTCGGTCTGGATCCTGAAAAATATACTCTCATGATTAGACTGGATGAAGCCAAGAACGCATTCGCCACCGGTCTAAACCGGGGAAAAACGATTTGTGTTTATCTTGGTGCCTTAGAGCAAGCTTCTTTGGACGAACTTGAATCGATTCTTGCTCATGAGTTCGGTCACACTGTAAACAAGGATTTGGCCTTTTCCGTGATTCGCGCCAGTCTTGGTTGTTGTATCAGCCTTGCCAGTGGAACCCTCGGTTTCATCATAGTTTGGATTGTCTGGGGTTTCTGGAGTGCGGTACTTTTCTATTTCCTCACTTCTCTGGCAATCCCCATGATTTCAAACTATGCCAGCCGGATCACCGAGACATTCGCCGATAGTTATGCAACTATTCATGGTTTCGGGCCCGGACTCCAGTCATTTCTGGTTGGTTTGGACTTTAAAAAGCATGGCTTCCTCGGCTCTCATCCCCACCCAACCGTCAGGATAAACCACATTCAAAAGGTTCTCGATGCCGACGAGGGAATGATCTCCGATAAGGCAGAACGCCGCGCTTGGTTTCTACTGAAAATCGTAGCAATCTGTCTGGCCGGGGCATATTTAGTTTACTTTCAAGAAAACAGCCCTGAATCGGTGTTGCCTTTCCTGTTGGCTGGAGGGTTATTCCTCTCCGCTGATTCAATGCTGAACTCTACCGCCGGATCTTGGCAGACTACTCTTCGTCTTAACAAAACGGAAAAAATGCAACCATCCAAACTTGTTCCCGCTCTTTTCTGGATGGCACTTTTTCTCTGTCTGTTTGCATCAGGGATCTGGGCCAGCTACCTCTTCATGTCATCGACAAGCGTTGCGCTGGCCTTCGTGGCAAAGGTATGCTTGATAGCTTGGTTGGCAAAACCTGTCACCTCTCTATTGGGATTCGTCAATGACTTCTTTTCCACTGCCAGCGATATTACAACCTACATTGCCTTAATCACCTCTCTGCTAATGATGGCCAGCTACTTTGTTTCACTGTAGCTACTCAATACCACCCCGTCCCTAAAGGACGGGGTTTTATTTCATTTCGAGACTTCAAGAGTAACCGAAACTATTTTAGTATCCTCACCTCTCCATAATTCAACAGATATTTTCTCTCCGGCCTTATGCTTACTCACCAATTCACCCAAACCACCTTTAGCCTCTGCCACTTTCTCTCCTCCAAACTTAACTATCACATCTTCCACCAATATCCCCGCCTTCTCTGCCGGACTGTCTTTAACAACTTCCACCACAAACGCTCCTTGAGGGAGATCATTCATCACCGCCGTTTGCTTATCCACCAGCTTGTATTTGACTCCAAAATACGCCCTCTCGAACTGACCTGTACTGTTAAAGTTGGTCAGCACCTCTTTTATCACATTGATTGGCAAGGCAAAACCCACACCCTGTCCATCACCTGCCACAGCCGTATTAACGCCAATAACCTCT
>Ga0075848_122_pt1 | contig 7863 bp, 9 predicted proteins | sample RifGroF1_FD_67920 | JGI IMG/M metagenome (GOLD analysis project Ga0075848, IMG submission 67920) | Microgenomates (Collierbacteria) bacterium GW2011_GWF1_44_12
TGTTTGTCTTCTCCCGGTACCTCAAGGATCAGCGGCAGGTGAGCCAAACGTGGATGATTAACTAGATTGGATAGTCCCGGGAGCCCGATTAAGCCAGCGCCAAGATTGGCGTGGATATCACGGTGTGAATTCAGGTCAGTAGCGGAATCATTTAGATGCAGAAGAGAGAGTTTGTCCAGTAAATCAAATTCAGTTAGTTCCGAAATTAGTTTTTCCAGACCAATATCGGAGGTGAAGTCGTAACCCGCCTCAAAAAGATGAGCCGTATCAAGACAGACTCTTAACCGGGGATCTTGAATTTTATCCATTAGGAAATTGATCTCATTGAGAGCACCGATCTTGCCGTTCTGCCCGGCAACATTTTCAAGAATAAGGGGAGTGTGCTCTGTGCGGGAGAGGATCGATTTGATTACTTCTATCAATTGCTGTGAGACTGTGTCGAATCCCCTACCCTGATGGGAACCGATGTGGACAATGACTCCAGCCGATTTGATCCTTTCTCCATTTTCCAAATCACCGATCAGAGAGAGAGTGGATTTTTCGAGTAGATCTTCATTGTCTGTAGCCAGGTTTATAAGATAGAGGGCGTGAATGAAAACCGGGTCAAGGTCATTTTTCTCCACACCTTTACGAAAGGTATTTGTCTCTTCCAGGTTGTATGGAGTTCGAGCCCATGACCGGGGTGAACCGGCAAATATCTGCATGCAATTGCCGCCAATCTTAAGAGAGTTTTCTACAGCGTTTGGCAAACCACCTGCGACAGAAACATGGCCGCCGATTTTACGCATAGTTATTCTTCGGTGATATCGATACTCTTAATGACAACATCAGTAACAGGTTTGTCACCCGCAGCCGTAGGTGTGGTAGCGATCTTGTCTAGGACCGCCAAGCTGGCAGTGTCCGATGGATCAATGCGTCCAAAGATGGTGTAGTTCTTGGGAAGCGGATAGTCATTGTGAACAATGAAGAATTGGCTGCCGTTGGTGTTGGGTCCGGCATTGGCCATGGCCAGAGTGCCTCTGAGATATGAGTCTGTGACCGGTTCATCGTCAAATCTGTATCCGGGACCACCTCTACCGGTACCCTCAGGATCTCCACCTTGAATCATGAAGTCCTCGATGACGCGGTGGAAAATGACGTTTTGATAAAGAGGGGTACCGGAAACTTTCTGACCTTGTGAGTTAGTCCAGTCTTTGGTGCCTTTGGCAAGACCGACGAAATTAGCTACCGTATTAGGAGCCTTATCGGGATAAAGATTAACTGTCATATCTCCCATGGAGGTATGAATAACGGCAGTGATTTTTTGAGCCATTGGTGTTGGTGAATTGGTAATCGTTTCGGTAGGGGTGACAACCGATATTTGTGAGTCTGATAATTTTACTGATGACTGGGTTGGGGCGGAAGTGCATCCTGCCAACACGAGACCAGCCAGAGAAAGGATTAAGTATTTATTCATTAGGAAATTATATCGAAAAATCGGTGCGGTTTTCTGATAACTTTTGGAGAATTTCTTCCGCCTCTCTCTTTCTTATGGAGAGATTGTGTTCGGTGGCGATATTGAGGGACTCATGAGCCAAGGATTTAGCTTTCTCTGACTCTTTTTCGGCGGCGTAGATCTTGGCCAGCGCGTTCATGGCTCCTGTTTCCCAAACACGGATATGATAAGCATTCATATCTCCGGCTCTGATCATAGACAGACCTTCATTAAGCATACCTAGACCTGTCTGCTTGTCTCCAAGTCGATATTTAACATCTCCGACATGCGATTTGAGACGACCTTTTTCGGGATCTTCGGCAGGAGAGACAGAAAGGGCTTTTTCGAAATATGGCAGAGCCTCTGCGGGTTTGTTGTCCATTAAGAGCGCGTCGGCATAAGAGCTGAGAGCGATTGATTGAGCGTGGGGGTCGACTTGCTCCTGGCGTTGTTCCAGGATATTGACTGCTTCTTTGGCGAAGGCGAGAGCAAGATTTTTGTAAATTTGGTCGTTGGTTTTTCGAGCCAGGATTTTATATATCAGAGACTGCCCACCAAGACTGTGGATAAGAGCCTGATAGTCTTGTTTATCAATTAGACTTATCAAACTCTCTGTGTATTCTTTGCTTGATTCACCGTAGTTTTCCGCTTCCCTTAAATCGCCTGCTTTAGCAAGTTTTTGTTCGTCCTGGATGTCCATGGAAACATGATAACATTAAATTAATGGAGATGCCTGTAATAGTTGGAGTGATCTTGGCGTTGATTTTTATTGTGGCGTTTTCGGGGTGGTTTTTTCACTTAGCATCGGGGTGGAATCAGTTCGTATTGGATGATATTTATTTTAAATACAGAATCTTTGCAGCAACCTTTTTATCGATAAGTGTAATCACTGCAACTTTTATCGGAATGGCTTATGCCTTTGAGTGTCCGAATGAAGAACGGGAGGGTATTTTTGCATCACTTAATTGTGCAGATTATCGAAACATCAAGACGGGGACCGAATCACTCTTCAAACGAAGCGTCGTTAAACAGGAAGAACTGCAGATTGTGCTACCAGTAGAGGACGAGGGCGAGTTTATTTTCGACCAGTAATCTTTTTTTCGAGCGCTGTCAACCCACGATAGATCCATTCCTCAAGGAAGAATCTTTTTTGATGCTGAGCCGGATGTGATCTGCCAGTCGAATGACCGTAGACAGGTTTCCACCAGGCTGAAGTGATAACCCAATCACTCCCCTGTCGTTTGACCGCGGCAACTATCTCAAAACCGTGAATAATTTTGATGTGTTTATTGGAGTCGGTAGTAGAGCTTCTCTCCACCCTGTCGGGGAAACGGACCGTATCATCGACCCAACGGGGATCAATTCCGCGCTGTTTGAGACGTTCGTAGAGATGGTTCGTCCAGATGACCTTGCTCACTTTATTTGGCTACCTTAACGTCATCAGGATTCTCAAAAATGGTGCTCGAGGTATCAATTGTAAAACTAGAAACCACCTTACTGGCGTCATTCATAAGTTGTGGATTCCCAGGAAGTTGACCGGGTGACGGGGTGTCGGATGGAGCCGGAGTGACGGTCTCTCCGGGAAGAGGAGGAAGTGCAGGAGGAAGACTATCCCCGATCGGCTCTGTTGGTGATTGGGATACCGGTAGAGGAGGAAGTGTCGTCTGTTCCGAGTGTGGGGCGAGTATAGTTTGCGGTGGTGTCTCAGGTGGAGAAAGAGGCACTTCTTCGGTTGGGGGTACAGATAGTGGTTCCGGAGAAGTTGGCTCTGCAGGAAGAGTTGGTAGAGGAGGAAGGGGTTGAGGAATTTCTTCTGCGGGTGGGGAGGATATTGGGGTTGGAGTATCAGTGGGGGATATTGGTGTCGAAGCTGAGGCCGACCTCGGAGTGATATCAATGATTCCGGTTGGTGGTTCGGTAGCCGGAGCAGGTACAGGAGGAGTTGTAGTATCCGTGGGAGTTACTTGAGGGCCGCTTTGGGTGGTAATGAGATCCGGATCAAGATTTAGATCTAGACCTGTTCCTGAATCGTCCATATTTGTGTCTGTATTTAATAAATGCTTGATACCAATCTCGGGAATATGAGTATCTGGACTTAAGTTTATAACAAATTCTACGAGTCTGGCCACATCTGCAAGCTCGAGTGAATGAGTGAGGTCTCTCCGGACACCCTTTTTTTCAAACAGCGAGGTATTCATCAGCCCAGGGTAGATGCCGGTCACACGGATATTTTTTTCGGAGATATCTTTTTGAAGACATTTGGTAAAGCCGGTGATGGCCCATTTACTGGCGTGGTAAAGCGAACGATCCTTTTTGGCATATAAGCCATCTTGAGAAATGATGTTCACAATATCTCCAATGCCCTGTTTTTCCATCTGAGGAATCACCGCCTTACAAAGAAAAATGGTTCCTTGGGTATTTACATTCAATAACTCTTCAATTTCCTGAGGAGTGTTGTCGGTGATCTTGCCTTGGGCCCAAACCCCGGCACAGTTGATCAGACTATCTATGCGACCGTGTTTTTCGACAACTTGACCGATGGCTTTTTCAATCTGATCATACTTGGTCACATCGGCTACTACATAACCACAACCGATCTCAGTAGAAACTGCTTTGAGTTTGGTCTCATTGTGAGCAAGAATGATGACCTTATGGACCGCAGAAAGAGTCTTGGCTATTTCTTTACCAAGACCATCACTACCACCCGAAACAATGATAATTTTGGGCATTAATTCATTGTACTGTTCAATCTGTAGATTGGCCAGACACTTGCCCCTCGCGATCCCCTACTTGTACAAAACGCCCCGGAAGGATGACGAAGGCAACCACCACCAGCAATAGGGCGGCAAGCAGAATCACGTTTAATATGAGGGAGGAACTTCTTCCCATTCTGTTTTTATTATTACACCAAAAGGGGGTAAAAATGCAAATATAACCCGATGATTTTAAACGGTTGACGGAGCGGGAGGAGTCGTCGGAAATACGGGTGGTCTTTTGGGAGCAACTTTATCGACGACCAGAAGAATAATCGTAAACAATAGAGATAGAGCCATGGCTATTCCCGATATAGACATGTAAAGTCTGCGTTGGGTTCGGGGGATGAGAGGGGTAATATCTTCGGGGGTGCCCACCTGACCTTTAATCTCACCGAGGTACTTATCAACCGTTGGGTGAATGGGATAGATCTCCTTAACTTTTTGCAGATCCGACTCGGCGTATTGAAAATAGGATAACCAGAAACTCTCCAGTCCCTGTTTCCAATATTTATACGTATCCCCAGTGACATTGGCAACATTATTTTTTTCCATGAGGGCTTTCAGATCTGCAACATCGCGGAGAAAATTGTAATTACCGCTCCCCTCTTCAGGAATGAGGCCGTAAGTGGCGATACCTATTACCTTTCCCTGAGAATCAACACCCGGACCACCACTATTTCCATGATTGACGGTGGCGTCAGTCTGGAGAAGGTTTCGCTGGTCGCCTTTGGCTTTTTTGATGGCACTGACAATACCTCTGGTAACCGTCGGCTCGGCTACAGCGGAGACATCGAGAAGGAGACTTTTGTTGCCTGATACAACTCCCGGGAAACCGAATACTTGGATGCTCGATCCAACGACAACCATATTCAGGTCACCAAGCGGAAGGGCGGGGAAGTTTTTCCCTTCAACTTTAATTAGAGCAACGTCCGAGGATGAAAAACCTTTGACCGGATCCAATTCTTGATAATCGTAATCAACTAGAGTCGCCTCCAATATATCCTGGCCAATATTTACACCTGTTTGAGAAATGGCTAGAGGAGTCGTCCCAGCTTGAACATAATACTGACCACGGGCATTTTCTATTTTGAGGAGATCCGACTCTTTGAGTTTAATAAAAGCCCCGGCCAGTTGGAGAAGCGACTCCTTCTTGGACTTTGTTTCCTCTACTCTTTGAACAACCATTTCCCGACCGATTTCAACACCACTTTGTTTGAGATAGTCCTGGGTAAAATCGATGAGCAGATTATCAACTTGTCCGGTGGTGACTGCGGCAATGACGGCGGAGTTATCCGCTATTTTAACGACATGGCCATTGGTGGCAATGTAACCGTCAGAGTTGACGAAGAACCCGCTTCCTGAAGCAGCTAAACAAAACGGGTAGCTTTTATCGGAGATGTTTGTTCCCGGTAGTGAGCCAATTTTTATTCCTGCACAATAACTAGTGGCAATCATGACAACCGATGGTCTTATAAGAGCGGCCAGCTTGGCAGAGTCATCCAGGGTGGTGGCACCTTTAACATTGGTGGGTACAACCAAGCCACGTAAAAGATTTTCGACGTCAAAGATGGAGCTATTGAGGGGTGAGACAACCAAGGCAGAGGTATTCGCCGGACCTTGCCAGAAAAGAATTTGTTTTTCTTCTCCATAAAAATCGAAAATGAAGCCTACCACTCTCCATCCCTGGATCGAAGTTTTGACTGCGCCCAATTGTCTTTTCTGAATAAAGTCACGACCGAGAACGGAAGACAGCCTTGCTTGAGTCAGATCATTTGATAGGCCTAGCCTGACAGAGATATGTTCCTGTCTGTGAATGAAGACAGTATCGGTATTTTCCGGAGAAAGCCAAAGTGAATGATCGAATTTGACATTTAACAAACCGAGTTTTGAGCCATCCCAAACCGACTCATTGGGAAGGAGGGAAATTTCGTCAATAGCAGTTTGGGGTAAGGTTGGTCTGAGCGTACTGGCGCGACTGGATAAATCGCGTTGCTCATCGATAGTAAATGTTGCCAGGGCTACACCAGCGATCAGAAAAAGAAAGATGAAGAGACCGATTAATCCGCGCCTGGGTGTCATAGTTTAGTGTAGCAAAGAAAAAACCCGCTTTTGTAAGCGGGTCAGATAATCTAACCAACCCAAGGGTCAGGATGGTCTGTGCCACCGGCACGGTTAATCGCTTCAATACGTTCCGAAGTTAAACTACCACCGGATTCAAGGATCTGAAGACCCCGAAGCAGCCAGGGCGCAGGCTGACTTCCGAGCCGGTTTGAGCGCATACCCTGATTAAATTTTTCAATGACAAAATCCGCTTGCCATTGTTCAAGAGTGATTTGCGAAAGAGTTTGGATAGTCAAAGCAGCCTCCTGTATTACAGAATGTGGCTATTATACTATTTTGACTTTTTTGCGGCCTTCTTGGCTACCCTCTTAGGCTTATTTGCCAGAGGCTTGGGTTTGTGTTCGAGACAGGTGAGACACATATATGTTAATAATTAATTTGAATCTGGACTGTGGGTTCAGTGGTCGGGGTGTCGGTGGGTTGCGGAGCAGTAGTAACTGTTGGTGATTCTGTGGGTGTGATCTCGTTTGTCGCAGGAGGATTGGTTTCAATGGAAGCCGGTCTTTGATATGCATAGGCAATGTAGGCTATCAAACCAAGGACAAGGAATCCTAAAATAATAATCCAAGGAAAAGAATGTTCTTTTCTCATAATGTAATACATATTACATTAATTCAAAGCTATGAGCAACAGGATCAACAACAAAAAGCCTCCACTTAATATGGAGGCTAGTAGGACCGAGTCGGGTTCAGAGCGAACGATAGGTGACGGTTCTTTTGAAAGTGACTTTCTTGGTGAAGGAGAGCTTGAATTGCCTAAGACCTGATCCGCCCAATATGAGGAGGATGCCTATCACGAGCATGGGAACTACCCAGGTCACCCCGTCAAAGGCTTTAAGTAGAAAATCGGCTCCCAGGACCGAAAAAAGCGATCCGACAAGTAAGGTGAGCCAGCTAATCAGGATCAAAACGAGGGCCTTGTTCCGAAAGTCCGAATCTGTTTGGAAGGCGAAGTTCAACGCCCCAACCGTGACAAACAGGCGGAGAATAATATCGATCCCTGCGAGCACCAGGTAGGCATACAAGAGCACCGTGACGGCCGGCAGATAGATCTGCTCAAAAGAAAAGTCCTTGAAAAGGTATAAATAAAGCCCGAATAGAATGGCAACCACGAATCCACGCATGTCACACTCCTTAACCGAGATTTTAAAGGTTCAGTTGTGCCTGAGTATACTATAGGTTTGAGCCTTCGTCAATATCGTTGAGGTATCCGGAAGGAGAAAAGTAGCTGAAGAAAACTCCGGCAGCAGGGTTAAGACGAACCTTGAGCAGGGTGCCGATTGCGTCTTTGACTGCAGGATCTTCAGGCTGCCTAAAACCGCCATCGGAAATGAAGAGAGATGACATTTTTTTCCACAAGAGAGTCCAGTATGTGGCAAGGGAAATCTCCACCCCGGGATTAATATTCAAAATTTCTCTTAATTCCCCATCTTCAACGTTTTCATTGAGAGACTGGGTTTTGACCAGCTTCAATAATCTCAGAGCCCAGGTATTGGTCTCTTCTTTGGGTTGT
>Ga0075848_141_pt1 | contig 7782 bp, 10 predicted proteins | sample RifGroF1_FD_67920 | JGI IMG/M metagenome (GOLD analysis project Ga0075848, IMG submission 67920) | Microgenomates (Collierbacteria) bacterium GW2011_GWF1_44_12
AATTTTTTCGATGAGCGGTCCAGTTCAAGTAAAAATTTTGTTAAGTATTTGAGTCCCACTGCCGCTCCGGAAATTGGCACAATCACATTTATCGGCCTATCAGAACCCTTCTTGAATGCTTCCTCTCTGGTCTCAATACTTCTCTCAATCTTCTTTGCAAAAGAAGGGTTTGTTGGATAAGGAGAAACTTCGGCGTGTATATTGATTCCCTGCTGCTTGGCATATACCTCCAACTCTTCCTTAGTCTGCTGACTCGGAACAAAGGTGATGTCGGCCCCTCGTACGCACCAAATATGCTGCGACGTATCATCAGTCACTTGCACCACCACATCCACCTGCTTTCCTGTTTTTCTTTTTATCTTGTTCTTTATTTCGGCTATCTGGTGTGCCAAACCAAAATGAGTCGCAACTATAGTCACCCCTTCCGCATCGGGCTTCTCTTCGATCATATGCAAAACTCTCTCATATACCTCTTTAGTATTGTGCCTTAAATACCAAACGTAAGCCTTGGTAAAAATGTCCTCTAAAAGACCGTACTGAAAAGCTTCACCTATTTTCTTGGCAATCGGGTTGATGCTTGTCAGCCTGTGGATCTTGGTGACCATCGGATCACTCGTTCCTAACAATTCATAAGAATGGTTCCGTGGTCTTCCTGAAACCAATGCACCGGTTACTCTCAAGTGACCCAAACCGGCAGCGGCATATGTAAAAATCAATAACCTCACCATCTTAAATATATCAGCTTCCGAACCTCCTATGTAGTAAAATATATACGCTCGTTTGAATCTTGGGTCAGTAGCTCAGTCGGTTAGAGCACCTGCCTCTTAAGCAGGGTGTCGCGGGTTCGAGTCCCGCCTGACCCACCAGAATATCTTTGAATTTATATGTTGATTCCGAGGATGTATCGGGGTACACTGAAATTGTGAGAACTTGCTGTAAATGTAAAAAGAAAAAGTATGAGAGTGAATTCAATTTCAAACACAAAGCAACGAATTTACTACAGAAAGCATGTAAGGTCTGCACCAGAAAAGAAGTTCGAGATCACTACCTTAAAAACCATGAATACTATTTACTTAAGGCCAGGCAGAGAAACGCTGCTATAAGAGTCGAGAACAAACACTTTATATGGGGATACCTTTCCACTCACCCGTGCGTAGATTGCGGAGAATCTGACCCAGTAGTATTAGAGTTCGACCACGTGGAAGGGGTAAAAAGAGAATCTATCGCAGTTATTATTCGTACCAATACAATAAATGTAGTTCGAAAGGAAATCCAAAAGTGCGTTATTCGCTGCGCAAACTGTCATAGGAGAAGAACAGCCAAGCAATACAAATGGCATAAATTAGCCTTCGTAGCTCAACTGGATAGAGCGCATCGCTTCGAACGATGAGGTAGGGGGTTCGAGTCCCTCCGGAGGCACACCTAGCTTGACTTCAACTCCAATTTCTGACACGATGGACATGTAATGGTGAAAAAGGCCTTGTTTTTACCTATTGTTTTTCTTGTGCTCACCAAAATTATTCTTGGGCATAATAACGTAGTTCTTGACGGTGCCAATCAGCTAACCGCAGTCCAAAAACCACAGGTTTTAAGTTACAACAGTGAAACCGGATTAGATCAATCAGCTCCATTTGTCTTTGCCGCTCTCCCTTCTTTTGAAAATAACGTTAAGACTTCGGTTAAAGTGGCAGATGCCAGAGCTGAAATTATTCGCCAATATCTTCAAAAATACGACTCTCCTCTTGTTCCTCAGTCGGAATTGATCGTTGAATTATCTGATACTTACAACTTTGATTACCGCTGGCTCGTTGCTATTGCCCAACAAGAGTCATCTCTATGTAAGAAAATCCCGGAAAATTCATATAACTGTTGGGGGTGGGGGATATACCCTGAACCCTCCGACCCCACCATCATGAAAATCACTCGTTTTGACAGTTTCGAAGACGCCCTCAGAAGAATTGCACCTCAGTTCACCAAGATCTTCTTAAAAGGTAACCACACCAAAGATCCTATGGAAGTAATGAGGACATACACGCCCCCCTCGGACGGCTCTTGGGCAGACGGCGTCAACCAATTCTTTGGTAGCCTCGAATAATCCTCCCGAATGGTAAAATAAGCATGTCAGATCAGCCGAGGTGGTGAAATGGTAGACACGATAGGTTTAGGACCTATTGCCCTTAAAAGCGTGGAGGTTCAAGTCCTCTCCTCGGCACAAATTATCGAACTCATCTCAAGCTAACCCCCGACATATCCTCACCTCCTGATAAAATACTCATGGAGTCATTTGACTCCAAATACCATATATAATCCAAGTCCTATGGAAATAAAAGAACTTAAAAAAGAAAAAAATGTCGCCCAAGTGGAGGTAATCGTCACCAAGAAAGAAGTTGACGTCGAAAAGAACCACGCCGTTGAAGAACTTGCACAGCAAATAACTGTCAAGGGTTTCAGACAAGGCAAGGCTCCCAAAAACATCGCCGAAGAACACTTAAACCCCGAAAAAGTCACTGACCACGTCTTAAATCATCTTCTCTCAGACGCTGTTTCAAAAGCCCTGAAAGAGTACAAGTACAACCTACTTGGCCGTCCCGTGCTGGAATCCGTTGACACCAAAGGCAAGGATGAGTGGAAATTCTCTTTGAACTTCCCCCTCTATCCTGAAATCGACCTCGGTGACTACAAAAAAGTGGCCAAGGGAGCCTCCAAAACCACCGTCAAGAAAACTAAGACCGAAAAAACTACTGAAGATTCCGAAAAGGCACCCAACAACGAAGACAGTCTCAATCTTATCTACCAAGCCCTCCTGAAAAACATTCAGGTCGATATTCCTGAGTCTGTAATCGAAGAAGAGGTTAATTACAGCTTGGAGCGTCTTTCAACCCAAGCCCAGTCACTTCACCTTACTCTGGAGAACTACCTCAAAGCCGTCAACCGAACCCTAGACCAAGTAAAAGATGAGTATCGCAAGAGCGCGGTTGATAGCCTAAAGCTGGATCTGATTCTTCTTGATATAGCCAAGAAAGAAGGGATTCAAGCCTCTCAGGAAGAGGTAGAGAACCTTGCAAAATCGACCAACTTACCTGAGAATCAACATAGTCGCCTTAAAATGCTCATCGCCCGCCGTAAGACGCTTGAATTATTATCGTCTCTCTGATATTATAGGGCTCAATGAACCAAGGGTTTAGCAATACACCATCCGGGGGTTCCCAAAACCCCAAGATACAGAGCTTTCTTGAAGCCCTAAGGAATTCTCAGGGCAAAATTAACCCCGCAGGTTCGGAATCTACCACCAATCCCTTTGCCGAGTTCCAAAACAAAAAAGAGATCGAAAAGAAGCGTATAGAGTCCTTCCATCAAGCCAGATCTCAAGAATGGAACAGAATCTTCTCCTCCAAGCAGAAAGAGACCGAGAAAAAGATCGAACAAATTCGTCAGGAGCTCAAAAAACTTGCTACGAGGGTCAGAGTACTCGACACCAACATCACCAGGGCAATAGAATCTCCGGTCATCGAAGCAGGTGAAGGTCAGATCACTTTCTTGGAACACGTCAGGAAGTCCATCCATGAATATTCCCTCAACGTCTCTCAGGCAAACTCATGGCTTGAGATGTACAACAGCCGCTCCAAGAAAAAGAGCTACTACTGGGGCCAGGCTTCAAAGAAAGGTACCTCCTTCACCCAAAACAACGAGCGCACTGCTGCCACTTCCGTCGGCTAAAACATTACTCCTCTGTACAAAAACTCCCGTTCCGATTAAAATATACCCTATCAAACTTGGTCACAGGTTTGACTGTGGGCCCGTGGCGCAGCTGGCTAGCGCGTTGCATTGACATTGCAAAGGCCACTGGTTCGAGTCCAGTCGGGCCCACTATTTAAAATTCGCCTTCACCGGCGAATTTTTTGTATTGACATCTCAACCTCTACTGATAAAATACTCGCACATGCGGATGAGCCGGGGTTGCCAGCCCGCGCGCGAGTTCTGGCAATCGCCGGATTTGGGGTCACACCCCTCATCCGCTCTCGCCCCGTTTCAACAACGGGGCTTTTTTTATATCTACCATTCAATCGGTTTCCCATTGAAGATCAAATAAGTATTTGCTTGAGAAAAATGCTTACTGCCAAAGAAACCACTGTGAGCAGATAGGGGAGAGGGGTGAGGTGCCTTTAGGACCAAATGCTTCTTACCATCAATTACGACGCCTTTCTTTTGAGCATAGTTACCCCACAATAGAAATACCAACCCAACTTTCTTGTCGGAAAGTACTTTTATCACTGCATCGGTAAACTGCTCCCAACCCTTGTTTTGGTGTGACCCTGCCTGATGTGCCCTAACAGTCAAAGTAGCGTTTAGAAGTAACACTCCCTGATCAGCCCATCGCTCCAAATTCCCATTCGTACACACCAGTTTGCCCACATCACTCCTGATTTCCTTGTAGATATTAACCAGAGAGGGAGGTACAGCTACCTCGTCAGCTACCGAAAAACACAGTCCGTTCGCCTGACCAGGTCCGTGATAAGGATCCTGTCCCAAAATTACCACCTTAACCTTGTCAAAAGGACATCTGTCAAAAGCCGAAAAAATGAACCTGGGTGGGGGGTAAACGGTGCTCTTTTTGTATTCTTCCCTTACAAACTCTCTTAAACCGGCAAAGTAGGGTTCCTTAAATTCCTCGGCTAAAGCTTTCTTCCAACTGGGTTCAATCCGCACATCCATGCATCAATTGTAATTCATCAGCAGCATCTGAGCCTAAAGTATTGTAAAATACACCGTATAACAAACAAAAAGTTCAAAATTGTCTAAATACTACAGAATAAATCAAAACATCCGTTATCCTGAAGTCCGTGTCCTGGACCAGGAAGGTGGTCAGCTTGGGATTATGCCCACCAAAGAAGCCCTCGAAAAGGCCCTAGCAGCAGAGCTAGATTTAGTAGAGATCACCGATAAAGCCACCCCCCCGATCGTCAAGATCATTGATTTTCAGAAGTTCAGGTACCAGGAGGATAAGAAAGAGCGCTCCGGTAGCGCTAAGGCCAACCAAGAGACAAAGGAACTCCGTTTGAAACCTTTTATGGCTGAAAACGACATCTTGGTCAAGGTTAAGCAGGCCGAAAAATTCCTCAAGGCTGGAGATAGAGTCAAACTCGTGGTAAAATTCCAGGGTCGGGCAATCACCAAGAAAGAATTCGGAGAAAAGGTAATGAACCAGGCTCTCGACAGTCTGGCCGAAATTTCTACGATTGTTGAACAACCCAAATACATGGGCAAGCTACTCATTGCTCAAGTCAAACCTAAAAAATAAAGACTATGGTCAAGACTAAAAATAAGACTAAACAAAAGACGAGAAAAATCGTCATGAAACGATTTAAAATCACTGGCACCGGTAAGGTCCTTCGCCGCTCCCCATACATGCGCCACCTAAGACGCAAGAAGAGCCGCAAGCTTGTCCGCAGATACCGCCACTACGTGGAGGTCACTGGCAGGCTCGCCACCAAGATCAAGTCCATGCTCCACATGTAATTAACCCCAAAATAAAAGAATATGCCAAGAACAAAAACCGGTACAGTCCGTAAAGCTGGACACAAAAAAGTCTTCTCTCTCGCCAAGGGTTTCCGCATGACCCGTAACCGCCTTTTCAAGGTGGCTCATGAAGCTGTTATTCATGCTGGCCAATATGCCTATGTCGGCCGCAAGGAACGCAAGCAACAAATGAGAACTGGTTGGATAGAAAGCATCAATGCCTTCCTATCCGGAATGACCGATGCTCCCAAGTATTCCCGTTTCATCAAGAACATGGCCGACAAAAACGTGAAACTTAACCGCAAGTCACTCGCCGCTCTTGCTGTAAAACTCCCTGAAGCTTTTAAAGCAGTCGTCTCTTTTACTTCCGCTAAATAAGGGGAGAGTTTAATATCGCATTTTAAATGAACTCCCCGAAAGGGGGGTTCTTTGTATAAAATAAACACATGGAAGCTACCAAGGCTCTAGAGAAAGTTAAATCAAGTCTTACCGAAGATCTATCTTCCGTATCGTCTCAACCCAGCCTTGATGAGTTAAAAATTAAATACCTGGGCCGTCAGGGATTGGTCAACTCACTTTTCAAGACCCTCCCCATCAAGACCGACTCAAAGATCGGAAAACAAATAAACGATCTCAAGACTTTTGTTGAGTCAGAAATAAAAGCCAGAGAGTCTTCACTTCTTTCTGTGAGCGAAGACAAGATAGATGTTACCGTTCCAGGACAACTTCCCCCCATAGGCAGTGTTCATCTCATCACTCAAGCAATAGAAGAAATTGAAAACATTTTTAGCCGCTTAGGGTTTGTCCGCCGTCGATATCCGGAGGTAGATACCGACTGGTATTATGCCGAGGGTCTGAACATTCCCAAGGACCACCCGGCTAGAGATGACCAGGAAACTTTCTATGTCTCTGAGGGAGTTGTTTTGACTGCACATACCAGCAATGGCCAACTTCGCGAAATGGAACTTATGGGCAAGCCTCCCATAAAAATGACTAATATCGGCAAGACATATCGTCGTCAGACAGATGCCACACACAATCCGATGTTCCATCAGTTTGAAGGACTGGTCATAGATAAAAATATCAACATTACTCACCTCATCGGGATTACCGAACACTTCGTCAAGGCGTACTTTGGCCTAAATCGCACTGTAAGGCTCAGGCCTCACCACTTCCAATTTACCGAGCCAAGTTTCGAAATCGATATTAGTTGTGGTCTCTGTGAGGGTAGAGGGGAGATCAATGGCTCACGCTGCAAAATCTGTAAATCAGGTTGGTTAGAGTTGGGGGGTGCAGGCATGGTTCATCCCACAGTCCTCAAAAACGGCGGTATTGATCCTCTAGAATATTCCGGTTTTGCCTTTGGTTGGGGTGTTGAGCGCGTTCTCATGATGAAGTCGGGACTAAATCTTCCTGACCTTAGACAACTTTTTAGTGACGATCTCAGATTTCTTAAACAATTCTAAAACTCATGGATATAAAATTAACTAACTCAGCCATCAGACGTTTTCTAAAAACCGAAATCTCTCCGGAAGAATTTGCCGAGAAAATTAGTCTTTGTGGCCCAACTTTTGATCGACTATATAAAAAGGGGGGTGACTATGTCTTCGAAATTGAAGCCATTACCAACCGTGTTGATACCGCCTGTGCATACGGAGTAGCCCGCGAAGGCAACGCCATCCTCAATCAAATGGGTATTCCCACCGAACTGGTCGGCAATCCTTACGAGCAACAAATAAATGCCCATGAAAGCCTCCCTAAGATCTTCAACATTAAAATTAGCGACCCAGGTTTAGCCCCAAGATTCACCGCTGTCTCCCTTAAAAATGTCAAGATCGGCAAATCGGATAAAGATGTTAGCACTTTACTTGAACTTTGTGGTGAACGACCTATCAACAACGCTGTCGATATTACAAACGAGCTCACAATGCTATATGGCTGCCCCCTCCACATCTTCGACCTTGACAAAATCGAGAAAAAACATCTAATTCTTCGTGAAAGTAAGTCAGGAGAAACAATCACACTGCTTGATGGATCCAAAAACAAACTATCCGGAGGAGATATCATCATCGAAGACGGTGGCGGAAAACTTATCGATTTATGTGGGGTTATGGGTGGAAAAAAAGCAGAAGTTGATGAGAATACTAAAAACATCCTTCTCATCGTTCCCATGTATCATCCTCGCAAGATTAGGAAAACCTCACTCTTCCTACAAAAAAGGACTATTGCCTCACAAATATACGAAAAACAACCTGATATTGAACT
>Ga0075848_132_pt1 | contig 6936 bp, 6 predicted proteins | sample RifGroF1_FD_67920 | JGI IMG/M metagenome (GOLD analysis project Ga0075848, IMG submission 67920) | Microgenomates (Collierbacteria) bacterium GW2011_GWF1_44_12
ATCGTCGGATCGACCAACAGGTAGCTTGAGTAACCATGGGTATATAGGTAGCGTAAGACGTCATTACCGAAATAGGCCCCGGTAAAATATTTGATGGTGTATGGGGTTGGAGCACTCTCAACCAGAGGGTTCTCCGCATCGATCATGATGAACTGAGGTGTGGTCTTGGTAGGGTTCCTTTTCCATGCCCAGAAATCCTTGAACTCCATTAGAGAGACTCTGTACAGATGTCCATTGATCGACTGAACCACCTGCTTACCCCAACTGTAGTTAGAACCCAATGTTCCGGTCAAAGACCCTCCTGCCCTGTTAAGGGCATTTCCGTCGGTGACGATCGGCAAATGCTTTTCGTCTGACCCGGGAATAGAGGCGTCTCTTACTTTGGTGGTCCCGTCGCCCATGATCTCGGTCACCGGGGTTGCAGGCACAACATTGGAAAAGGCAAGCTTTCTTGAATCTTGTTTCCAGGAAGAGAAAGATATTACCACCCAGATTATGACCAATACCAGCAAGGCGCTTCCCATGCTCAAAAAGGCCGCAACGTGATTTCTTGAATCATCTTCGTCGGATCTGTAGTCCTCACTCTTGAACATGGTCATTGCACCGGCTGCAAAAACGTTGATTAATATTGGTAGCCACAAGAATCCATAACCACCCAGGGGTCCAGTCATCGCCGGAAGGGCAAAGTATACATAGATCCACAGGAAGATGAAGTTGAAGATCGCCCCGATCAATAGCCATCCGAGAGCGTATTTAATGCCTCCTTTGACCAAGAACTGAGGCAGACCAAGAATCGCAGTCAAAATCAACGTGCCGACCAACACTGTTCCAAGCATATGCACTCCTTTTTAAAATTTGGAAATGTGCCGTTGCCTCTAACGAAGCAAACTTTTGTATTATATCAACCATTACCCGAGATTACCCACCCTAAGGCTGATAAAATATAGGTTGAGGGCCTGTAGCTCATCTGGTAGAGCGCTGCATTCGCATTGCAGAGGTGGTCGGTTCGAGTCCGTTGCAGAGGTGGTCGGTTCGAGTCCGATCAGGTCCACTAAATACAAAAAATATGCCTGACAAAATCCTTAACTGCCAAAACTGCCACAATTCCTTTGTTTACTCTGAATATGAGCAGAAATTGAACGCCCAAAAAGACCTTCCCGAACCTGTCTACTGCCCAATATGCTCCGCCATCAAAAACTCGGAGGCTCTCCACCCATCCAAGCCAAAAACTAAATAGGTAATTCCAACTTCCGATAGTTACCCACTACCGCAATTGACATATTTTCCTTCTTAAATACCATCTGTGAGAGTTCCTTCACTTCATCCAAGGTTACTTTTTCAATGTTTTTGAATATCTCATCGGGAGTGTAGATCTTCCCCTCGAACATCAGGTCTTCTAGGGCAGACCCGAGCACCTCCTCAGGGATATCATGCTGCAGAGAGAATCTCCCTCTGAAAGTATCCTTGGCAGACTTTAATTCTTCATCCCTGATCATCCATCGATTCTGTCCGGAAAGACCCATGCAGATGTCTACGATCAATCCCACCGCTTCATTCAACTTGTCTTTAGGCAACCCGGCACCGATCATCACATCACCAACGTCTGGGAACTGATCCGTACCGGATCTGATCGAATATGCCCACCCTCTTTCCTCACGTACCTCTTTCAATAATCTGGACAACCAGCCATCACCCAAGATGATGTTGGTCAGGTCTAGCGCATATCTCAACCTATGTGTTAACTCAATTCCCCTAAATCCGACGAAGACGGCCGCCTGATCCAGTTTTCTGGAAATCAATTTTGCCCTCAATGCCTTCTGCGTATCCCATTCATACAAATCCTTCTTGGGCACCTTCCTTTCGTCTGCAATGAGGTTGGCCATCTCTTCTTTAATCATCGCCAAAACCTTCTCATCACTCCCGTAATCTCCCACTACTCCCACAATGATATTCCCTGCCACGAACCACTTCTCAAAGTAAGCTCTCAGATGTTCAACTGTCATCCCATTCAAACTCTCAACGGTGCCGATGATTGGTCTTCCCAGGTTTGTTTTTCCGTATAGCAACTTCACCATCTCCTCGGCCGCCTTACTCGAAGGCCTGTCCTCATACATATGCAGTTCCTCCAAGATTGTCCCCCTTTCTTTATCAAAATGTTCTTTTGGCAATAAAGGCTCCGTGATTACCTGACCAACTATCTGTACCGCTCTACCAAGGTGTGTCTTATCCATTTTTACCCAAAATCCCATTTCATTCTGACCGGTATATGCATTAAATGCTCCTCCCACTTCTTCTACAGCCGTATTTATGTCATACATCCCGGGATATTTTTTGGTTCCCTTAAAAACAAAGTGTTCCAAGAAATGAGCGCTCCCAGCCTCTTTGTCACTTTCTTCTCTTGACCCTGTCCCCACCATCGCTCGTACCGTCACGCTTTCCCTGGCTTCTTTCACCAGCACTACTCTTAATTTTCCTAATTTAAATACTTTTGGTTCGAATCTCATATCGTCTATTGTAACTTAACATCTTCTTGTAGGCACTGGTTTAATATTATAAGTCATGGTACAATCCCATCAGATAACCCGTACTTTCAAAAAAAGGAGCCCCAATGAACGACAACCCTTTAATCGTGATCGCCTTCTTTGCCCTTATGATCGCACTTTTGTTCGGAATACTGTTTCCAGTGAGCCTGTTGGACGCACCCACCAACATCGAACCTGGTGACGGCATAGTCGTATTATCCGGCCAAACTATACTTGCAGACGGCCAGCCCTGCCAAGAGAACCGTGCCGGCTTTGTCAGCCTGACAAGTCCCGAAGGCAAACAATCATGGTACAAACTCCCCACCTGGTTCTTTCCTACTCATAGAATGATCAGTGTCATCTATACCGATGGCACTATCGAGTGGGTAAGGGATTCCTTGGTCGTTATACCCTCTGCCGAGTACCAACTCTGTCCATCCCGGTAAGTTTATCTGACCCGCCCACCAGGCGGGTCATTTTTTTACCACCCAGGACTGTTCACCGTCTGTCACTACCTCTATAGTTCCCCTTTCGTCGGTTCTCATCACCTTTGCCCCGACTGCATCCAACCGACTCAAAGTATCACTTGTCGGATGACCATACCTGTTTTTCGCTCCCACTGATATCACGGCCAATTCTGGGCGTAGTGTCTCCAAAAACTCAATTGTTGAACTGAATTTTGACCCATGATGGGCAACTTTTAAAACATCCGATTCTTTAATCACTCCCCGACCCAAGAGTGCCAATTCTTCCTTTTCTCCCATATCACCGGTGAACAACCCCGAAAATTTTTTATAGACTACCCTGATTACCATTGAACACTCATTAGTGGTTTCACAACCATCATCACCGGTTTGACTACCCAAACTCCCCCTACTTAATACTTCAAACTGTAAATCTCTGATACGGACGATATCACCAAGACCGGCACTTCTTATCACCCGACCCACTTCATAACTCCGCTCAATCTCTGGTAACGCCCCGGCATGGTCACTGTCCGGATGCGACAAAAACACGACCTCCAGTCTCTTATCCCAATACGGCATATGATCAGACAAACAGTCAAGTATCTTTTCTCCACTCTCACCCGTATCTATCATCGCTTGGAAATAACCCAAGGAAATCACCGCACCGTCACCCTGGCCGACATCGCAAAAGATGAGCCTCAATTTCCCGTCCGGAAACTGTTGCCAAGTCCAAACTCCAAGCATCAACAAGATTAGCCCAATCCATAATATGTTCTTCACTTATCTAGTTTACCCTCTGGCAAAAAACTCGATTACCATCACTACCCAGTGAGAAGCTGCGTAAAGAAACGGCGCGGTCAAACCACCAAGTACCAAAGTCATCACCCCCAGGATCATGATCACACTCACAAAAGGCAGTATCAAAACATTGCTCAACAAAGCCACCGCACTAAATCGTCCAAAATGCCACCAGATGATCGGAGCGGTAGTCATCATTGTGGAGACAGTCGTCATTATCCCAAGCTTATCGGATAACTCTATCAATCTATTACTTTTCATAACAGACATACTCATTATCATTGGGTAAACGATCATCAACCCCACACTTGCTCCCATGGATAACTGGAAACTTGCGTTCGTCAATATCTCCGGTTCTATCATTACCATCACCCACCCCGCCAACAATAACGACCACCAGCTGACACTCTTTCTTCCCAGCACTCCTCCTATGAGTAACACTCCGGCCATTATCGCCGCTCTTACAACTGGTGGATCACCTCCTGCCAGTAAGGTATAGAGAACTACACTGACCAAGGTAAATATCATCGCTCTGGACCTCTTAAGCAGCCAGAAAAGGCCACTCATCAAAGTTCCGGCCACCAGCATCACGTTATATCCACTTGCCACTATAATGTGGATTGTTCCGCTATCAATCATTAATTGATAAGCGCTCCTTGATAATCCTTCTTTATCACCGGTAATCATTCCTGATACTAGACCCGCCTCAAAAACCGGCAAAACACGAATAAATCTATGCCTAATTTTTTCACGCAAAACCTGAAAAACCCCTGGTTTTTTGTCATCCTCTTGGGTCACCACAACCTCAATATTCGAATCGTCTATTAGCGCGCTGGTTAGCCTCATTTGCCCGAAAAACATGTCTGTCACACTCCTATCAATAGTGCCAATTACACTAATTACGCTCCCTTGTGAAAATCTACACCAACCCTCAATTTCAAACCAAAAATCCCCGACGTCGATTTTACAGTTTGATACATTACGAGATATTTTGTCTATATTACCTGTAACTCTCACCTTTCTACCTTTTACCATCGACAGTCCTTCTACTTGAGAATTAAACAGCCTCAGCTCCAAAATAAATAACAACACAGCAATCCTAATAAACCAAAACATTTTTAGGTTCAATAAACGATTATCTTAAGTCTAATTTTCTCTAAAATAGAGCTCGACAACACTCCTTTACCGACTAATTCATCTACCTCGGAATATGGCCTTCCCTGAATAATTGCCATTGCCCTTGCCGGTCCTATACCCTCGAGGGTATCTAGCTCTTGCTCACTTGCCTCGTTAATATTAATTACCCTATCTGCATTTTTGTGCTCATCATACCCTACCCCAGTATTACTTTCTGAAGCTAAAGGCACGTATATTTTCTGCCCGTCCTTCAAAAGTTGGGCTAAATTAAATAATTTAACAAAGGTCTCTCGGTTTGCATCTGAAGATATTCCCCCTGCCGCCACTATGGCATCTTTAATTCTTGATCCGGAAGATAACTCATAAACGCCGGGATTAATTACCCCTCCTTCAACATCAACAATAATTTTATCCTCAAATATTTCCTCATCATTTTCAATGTACTCGACTTGAACCTGACGACTCTCTAAAATACCTCTAAAAAGGCCAGTAATAACTAGAAAGCCACCAAATAACATGATTGCGATAAGGAGCCATCTCCGTGACATCATTTCATCTCTAATTTTTATAATGTCCATGAATATTTATTTTACTCCGTTTTCTATATACCTCTATTTAAGTATGTTTTCACTCATATATTTGTCTTTCTAAATATTGTCGGTATATTTATATTTCCGTAAACCAGTTCGTAATCAACACCATAAGACACATAACTTTCACGGAATAATATTATCTTATCCTTGCATAGAACATCAAGCACTCTAATAAGATAACTGATAATTATAGAACATAATATATCAGCATATTCCGCACCCCCTCATATCATTTCCGCAAATCACCGCAACACCTACCATTCTCTCTGGCATATACTTTTGTTATATTTTTCACAATCATCTATAAGTTATTCCCATCCGGAATGACGGCTATTTTTTTTGACTAAAACAATCAAGTTATATTTTGGATCTTAATTTTTCTAGTATTATTAAGGTATGAATCGCTTGAATCTTCTTTATACAATCACTCTCTTCTTTGCGGTTATTTTTAGCTTTCTTTGGTCAAGCACACCAACACTGGCTCAATACAACTTACAGCTCACCGGAGCCCTTACATTCGTCTATTTCGTCACCAGAATGATCCAATCGAGAAAGGCATCACTAACCCAGTCCAATTTGTCATCTACGATCATTCTGACAATTATCACCCTTCTACTGGTGTTTTCTACCGGTTCAGCCACCTCACCACTCTTTTTCATCCTTGACTTCCTCCTCTTCGCACTGGCTCTACTTTTCCAACCATTCCAAGCCGGAGCCGTCTCTGTCCTTCTCATTGGCCTCTTCCTTTGGCAGAATCAAGCTCATCTCACTCCTGAAATACTCATCAACATTCTTAGTCTTGGCTTCGTCACTCCTCTTGCCATCCTCTTTGGCCGCAACTACCTCTCAAGCCAGGCTCAAAAGGGACGAATTCACATCCTTTCAAACGTGATACAGGAAGAAGAGACTGATTCGCTCCTTTGGATCTCGACTTCGGCCAAACCATCCCTTTCTTCTGTCTTGAACTCGGTCTCCGACCTGGTCATTTTCTTTAACTCCAAAGGAGACAATATCACCTCAGTTCCTTCCGGCTTCGTAGACAAGTTAAGGGTGATCCAACAGGACCTTATTACCCTTTACACATCCACGAACGCTTTTGAAAACTCAATTAAAGAAACATCCGATAAGATTGATTTAGAATGATAATATATGCCTAATTCATTCGGGTTATATCAGTCCTCTTCCGCACAAAGCTCAACTATATCACCCTTACTTTACAGACCATATCAAAACTACACAGACAAGCCGATCGCATGCATAAAGATTACCTCACAAAACCCAAAGACATCCTCAAAAACCCCCTGAAATGAAACTCCAATACCTTATATTATTCCCTATCCTCGTATTCATTTTCACGATTTTTGCTCCGAATACCTCCGATGCGGATTTTCTCTTTTCCCCCTCTTTCAACATCAATTT
>Ga0075848_130_pt1 | contig 6319 bp, 7 predicted proteins | sample RifGroF1_FD_67920 | JGI IMG/M metagenome (GOLD analysis project Ga0075848, IMG submission 67920) | Microgenomates (Collierbacteria) bacterium GW2011_GWF1_44_12
TACTTTAATTTGAATTAGGTTTTCATAAACAAGTGCCAGGTTTGACTGAAGTGCGAGAATAGATCCTTCGGGATCAATAATTGTCTGGGTATCATGAAGACTTTTGTATATCTTGTCGGCCAAAACGTAGGTTTGCTGTAAATTTTCCAAACTTAGGGCGAGGTAGTTGTTGAAGGCAAAAAGATTTACTAATTCCTCCCCTATCTGAGGATTAATCAACAAAACAACAGGTTTAATAGGTTCTAGAGTAATTTCACTTAAACGGTTATAGTAGCGCAAATTTTTTACTTCTAGAACAGATTTTTCCAACTCCCCTTTTCCCGCCAGATCAAGCGATCTATTTAGACTGGCATATTCTTTTGACATTGACCAGGCGAATACTCCTGCTGTGGCAGCATATAGAAAAAGTACGAGAAACAAGATTTTTATGGATATGGCCAGGAATCGGTTTTTGAGCTTGGCCCCATGTCTTTTAACATTTATTTTTGCCAGGGAATTTTTAATACTTACGATTTTTTTCTTTATAGGAGAGACTTGTGAATGTTCCAGCTGATAATCTTCCTGGACCGAGTCTTGTTTTGATTGATCAATAATACTTTTTAGTTTTTGCTCGAAATCAGTGTCCGGACGCCAGCCGAGAACAATTTGAGTCTCATTTCCCAGAGCGTAGAATTGGGCTTCTTCCTGGTAGTTGGTTAGGTCTGACTCTATATCGAAGAGGCCTTTATCATCGGATAGAGTTGATTTGAGAAGAAAACCCATCTCGAGGTCAGTGTACTTATCACCGAAGACCCAAAAAGTCTTTCCAGCCGTGCTATTCAGAAACAGGGTTTTGATGATCAGGGTGACAAGGTCGTTTATATATAAAGGATAGAAAAGATTTTTCCCCTTGGTCGAGGTGTGCCAGTGCAAATCCTGAATCGACTGCCAAAGTAACTTGTCCAGAAAGGTAACTGGCTGTGGAAGGACATCCTGATAAAGGTCTCTTATTAGTAAAAGTCTATATAGAGGAGGTGATTGGTTTAGGGAACCAAGTAAATTTTTGAGATAGCTGACCTTTTCAATATTAATTTTTTCGGCGAAAACGAGGCAGATGGCGATTTTTATATTTTTGCTTTGGCAAGCTTGAATTAATTCGATGATCTCTTGACTGAGACTGGTGATGTCAGCACTTAAATCTGCAAGATACACACAGTAAGTTGCTGATTTAAGTCCATGGTCTTTTTCGAAATGAACTTCTGAAAATTCAGCCAATTTAAGAAATATTTCAGAGAGTTTCTGATTATTGGACTCGATGGCAATAGAGGTAGATTTCCGAGGCATTTATTAAAGTATACCGAATAGAAAAAATCCTGTATTTCTTTTCACAACAAATTAGTTAGTACATTTTTCTATTCCTCTTATTGTGCTTGTTAAACTTTTTTTCTCGTGCATTGATTGGTGTATTTTTGTTATAACCTTTCACACATGAAAATCTATGCCTAGCCTTAAATTACTTTTCCACATGGTTATTTGATTAAAAAACCGCCTCGGAAGGCGGTTATGAAAACTTATAAATTAATTACTTTATCGAGAATCCAAGGCCTCGTTAACTAATCTATCAGCGTCCTGATTCTTTTCTCTAGGTACCGTCATAAATGAAAGTTTGTCGATGATATTGTTTTCCCTTAACCAGTTGATCAGTGAGACAATTTCAAGACGCAACTCAAGAAGGTGGGGTTGTTTAACTTTATAAATGCCGGTAATTTGTCTGACAATTAATTCCGAATCGAGGACGAAACGGAGTTTCTCGGAGACGATCTTTTTTTCTTTTAGGTTCTCCAGGGCTCTAATGACGGCTGTATACTCGGCAACATTATTAGTGGTTTCCCCGATAGTTTCGGAGAGAGTGAATAGTTCCTTGTCGTCTGTGGTAGCAAAGACTCCAATTCCAGCCGGCCCAGGGTTACCTCTTGAGCCACCGTCGGTGTGAATTTCTATGAAGGGGTGTTTTTTGGTCATTGGTCCTTATTGTAAACAAAGAACAGGGCTAAGAACAGGATGAGCTTGTTTTGGGGAAGGGTGAGCCAATAATGGTCGAAGCCTCCCGTAAGCAGAAATAAGGAGATCAATTCGATGAGCCGAGGATGACGAAGGACCTTGGCTTTAATAGTATAGTAGCCGAGGATTAATAATCCCAGAACGCCTGTTTCGGCAACAAACAATAGGAAGATGTTGTGAACCGGCTGAATCAAAGAGGGAGTGATTTGGTTCTCTGGTAGGACATTGACCAGGGCAGAGAAAAAACCTCCCAAACCGACACCAAAAAGGGGATATTGCCAAATTATATTAAGGGTGGGAGAGAGAAGGTAGAAGCGATTTGAAAGTGATTCCGATGAGTCAATGAGGGGCTTGATTAGAAAAATGAGAAGGGGAAGGGTTAATACCAGCAGAAGGCGGTTCTTTTTGAAGAATCCAAGTAGATATAGTACGGTAGTGACAATGGCGGTCTTGGAAAAGGAAAGTACTATCCCAACAAAAGAAATTATTTTTGCCAGCTCGGATGAACTTTTGAGACGGAGAATAAACAAGGAGATGAGGAGAAACCCCGCCAGTGAATTGGGATGGGAGAAAGTAGCATAAGGACGGAGAAGAAGTCGGCCGTTGATGACCATTTTTGCAAGTTGCGGAGTAGATTGATTAAAACTTCTCTCTCCAAGGTAATACAAAACTCCACCGAGGGAAGCTTGGGTGAGGAGGTGAATGACCTCCAATAGAACAATAAAGGTGACAGAGATAGTAAGAGGATAAATAATTGTCTTCAGTTTTACGTGATTAAGATGAAGACAGAGTATCAGGAAGCTATAGAGTAACCAGCGGAGCCAGATGAATAGGGAGGCAAAGGGAGAAATAGAGAAAAGGAGATTGAGGAAAATGAAAAGAATTAAAGGTAGTAAAGGACGGAAATGTCTTTTGAGGAATTTAATTATTTCGGGGAGATTAATTAATGTATAGAGGAGAATGAGTGCATCAGTGAGGTAAAGGGTGGGGGACAGATAATCCAATCTGAATCCACCTACCTGGGAGAATGGTCCCCAAAAATGCTTTCCCAGTTGTGTAGGGGAAAATAGAATAATCAGAAAAAGAAGTAATCGTCCAATCACTAAGACGGATTGTACACGAGAGGTAAATTTCCTTAAACAGGGATTATGTACATCTGACGGTAGGGAGCTTCTCCACGTGACTCGGTCTTGACTCCATCAATCTCGGAGAGAATCATATGAACAATCCGGCGCTCATAAGAGCTGAGGTTAGGTAGGATGATCTCTTTTTGGAGATCAAGGGCTCTTTGGGCGGCATTGTTAGCTAATTCTCGAAGAGCATCCTCGCGGCGCTCCTGATAGTCGTTGACATTGAGATGGAGTTTTGGCCAGAAGGCGAATCGCTGAAAAAGGATAAGGGAAAAGATCATCCTAAGGGCTGCAAGACCTTCTCCATGACGGCCAACAAAAACACCGGCTCTGTCCAAGGGAACAGTCAAGGAAATGTTTATATTTTCTTCTTCGGTAACCTCGATAACTATCTGATCTTCAGTGAGACCAAGAAGGGTAAGAATATTACTGAGAACTTCGGTAACTTTGGCACTATCCATATTATTTGTTAACTTTGATAATCTTAAGCTTTACCAGGAAGGGTTTTAAACCTCCCCAGCCGGAGAAATAATACTGTTGGACGATCGAAAAGAGAGTAGAGATGACCCAGTAAAGAACAAGACCCGATTGAAAGTTGATAGAGATGACCGAGGTCATGATGGGCATCATATAGACCATTTGTGTCTGCATGCTAGCGGCCATTTCAAGACTGTCTTCCTCTTTTTTCTTCTCGGTACCGGATTTGGGATTTTTAACATGAGATTCAATGCCCGATTGCATCATAAGAGAGAAAATAAACTGGGTAATGCCGGCGAGGATAGGGAGGATATAAAACTGGTCGGGTTTATTGAGGTTGAGGTAAAGGAAGTTGGGATTAAGGGCGATCCCGTCGACTTCTGTTTGTCCAAGAAATTTCATAAAGACTTGGTAGAGAGCGATGAGGACAATAATCTGGACTATTTGGGGAAGGCAACCGGCGGCAGGATTTATGCCATTTTGTTTGTAGAGCTCAAGTTGAGCTTGCTGGAGTTTAGCCTTGTCAGTATGTTTGGACTTGAGCTTATCCAGAGCTGGTTTGAGGTCCTGCATTTTCTTAGCCGACTTGATGGTAGGAATAACAAGAGGGAGTAGGACTACTTTAATGAGAAGAGTAAGGGCGATGATGGAAAGTCCAAGATTACCACCGAACAGACCATAAAAGAAAAGGAGTGGTTGATAGATGATATTGGTGATGAATGAAAACATAACTATTTGATTTTATCAGGTACAGGGTCAAAACCTCCCTGAGAGAAAGGGTGACAGCGAGCAATCCTTTGAATTGATAATCTAAGCCCAGTGATAATACCATAACGTTTTATAGATGTATGGGTGTATTGTGAACAGCTGGGGGTAAAACGGCAAGCAAATGTAGACCCAAACAAAGCCTGTCCTATCGAATGGGTGATGGGGGAGATGACATTCTTATATATGGACAACAGGAATGAAGTCATTGTTCGAGGAGTTTTTTTAGATCGGAGAGAAGTTGACTATGATCCTTTTCCTTGGTAAAGCTTTTGGGAATGATCATATAGTCGGCGGGGGATATATTCGGGAGTAGAGTCTGGACCGCCCCAAGAATCTGTCTCTTAAGACGGTTCCTGGTAACGGCGAGGTTGCTGATCTTTTTTGAAACCAAGACAGCAAAGCGGGGAGCGGTAATATCTGAAGGCGAGGGAGCCTTGACTATCGTAAAGAGGGAAGAATGAAGGGGAGAACCTTCCCGGTCAATTCGTTCTCTCTGACCACGAAGTGGTAAGCGATTGATTTGGGGGAGGGCCATATATTTTAATTAGACGGTCAATTTCGCACGACCTTTGGCTCGGCGACGAGCAATGGTGTTCCGGCCTGCGTGGGTGGCCATCTTGATTCTGAAACCATGAGAACGGACGCGTTTCATTTTTTTGGGCTGATAGACTCTTTTTGGCATGTGATTATTTTATCATTGATAGCGAGAGGTGATTATACGCCATGGACCACAAAAAAGGCAGGGTGGTGGCCCTGCCATATGTTTTAGAAACCGTACTCGAAGGAGACAATAGAAAATGCCCAGTCCTGCAAATGATCTTTGATATCTTCGTAGGGAGGAATGAGCAGGGTAACCGGAATGCCTTTTATCGTGAAGTTCTGGACCTTACGGTCCCGACGAAGAGACCTATTGGGCTTGAGAATTATGACCGCTCCTTCAAATCTATCCCGAGAGGGAATGATAAAAATATCTCCGTATCCTTTATCAAGAGATAGTTTGGCGCAGTAGGCTTGACTTCGGGGATTGGCGCTTGAACGGAGACGAGGTTCGAATTCAGGAAGATTCAACTGATGGTCGTATAAATATCCGTATTGTATGGTCCTGCCAACTGAGAACTCATAGAAAAAATCAAGCAGTGGGGAAAGTGGTTGAAAAGCCAATAGTTCGGCTATCTGTTGATTGATCAGAACTATTCCTGATGGATGGATAGGGGGTTGAGGATGTTTGGGGGGCTCGAGGGTAATCGTGGACAATCGTTTCTTAGCATCTGCACGAAAAGTCATACGGACCTCCTTCATTTGAGAGTCAAAGTGCTTTGGTTATTATACTCTGATACACTTCCTTTGGGTAAGCTGGGGGTTGTAGAAATGTGGATAAGTGTTACAAATAGATTATCTGCCCTGTTAGTAATTGTTGATTTTATGGAGTTAACCTCTAATCGATTGTGGGATAGCGTTTGTGGTGAACTGGAGGTTCAAATGACTCCGGCAGGTTTTGCCGGCTGGATCAAGCCGTGCTTTATAAGATCAATAACACCAATCGGGGAAGATAGGATGATTGTGGAGCTGGCTTCTCCTTCCGTTTATCATTCCAGAACAATCGAGGTGAAGTATTACAGCCAGATCAAGAGTGTGGTGGAGAGGTTAATGAAAAAAAAGTGCGATCTGGCTTTGGTCGTTGATTCTAACAAAGAAGTAGTGTCAAAAAGTGATTCATCTTCGTCGTCATTAACTTCATCATCCAGAGCGGAGAGAAGCAGAAGCGAAGGATTATTTGCACCTCCGAGTGATGAAACGAAGCTAAATAATCTAAATCCCAAATATACTTTTGAATCATATGTAGTAGGAAGTCCGAATAGGCTGGCATTCGCAGCTGCCAAAGCAGTGGTCGATAATCCAGGATC